>Ga0255338_1000675_pt1 | contig 90779 bp, 88 predicted proteins | sample MeOH1_35cm_T4_19_FD_203715 | JGI IMG/M metagenome (GOLD analysis project Ga0255338, IMG submission 203715) | Sandy soil microbial communities from University of British Columbia, Vancouver, Canada - MeOH1_35cm_T4_195 | ecosystem: Engineered > Artificial ecosystem > Sand microcosm > Unclassified ... | reverse complement strand
CGCCAAGCGGTCCGAACCCGGGCTGAAAACTTCCGGAAAACGGGCAACCAGCGGCTGGAGCCCGCGCATCGATTCGAATCGGCGACATCAGCACATCTCGAAGCGGTTAAAGCAGACCTTCCTTAGAGCGAAGGAAACTCATGACATCCACGAAAGAAGACGCCAGAGATCAACCGATTCGTGAATTTTCGGAATGCCATGGGGGCATCGTTCACGAACTGCACAATCTCGCGGCACTGTCCCTCCAAGAGTATCCAATTCAGCAACGGCGCGAGATTGCCAGTCGCATTTTGAAGTTCTTCCAGGAGGTGGTCACCGCGCACCACGTCGAGGAAGAGGGCGAACTATTTCCAGCAGTGCTGGCCGACGCCACGTCCGGTGAAGAACGCGGCAAAGTCGAATCGCTCATCAATCAACTTGTCGGCGAACACCGATGTGCCGAAGCCAGATATGCGCAGATTTCGCCGGTTTTGAAGGTCATCGAACGCGGTGGTGATGCCTCACTGGACGCTGCGACAGTCGACGCGCTGATTGCCGACTACCTTGCCCATGCGCGATTCGAGGAAGAGGTATTCCTTCCGCTGGCCCAGACCGTCCTTGGCCGCAACGGAGATCACATGGCTGCACTGGGCCTAGCGCTCCACATTCGGCACGCATCAGATGAAGTTCGACAGCGATTCGGCTATATCTGAATATCGAACGAAACACATCACAGCAATGCGAGACGTGTGACTGAGCGAGTGCCGCTTCATCCGTCACCGTGCTGAAACCCCCGCGCGTCGACGCGTTCCGTTGCTTTGGAGTCCGGCGCTTTTTTGACGCCGTTGCACCATTTGGGTTGTGATTGAGCAGACGTAAAGCCATCTGGAAACCGAGAGCGGTCGGAGATAGAGAATTCCAAAGACTACAACGAGGCCTCTACATGAAGTGTTTCAGACTCAGTGGAGGTCAAATGGTTGTTCGTGGAGTAGCCGGAAAGCCCCCGCACTCACTAGGTAGCTAAATTCCATGGATGACTATCTTGTTCGCCCTATGGATCCATAACCTTTCTGGATTCTTGGGGGAGCTATGAGTTGCTGTGGATAAAGATTTTCAAAAGAGAAGGAGACTAGAAAAATGCGATGGATTTTGCAGGTATGCACGCGTACCTTTTTTGGCCTAAGCATTGCGTTATCGGCCGGGCTTGTCGTTGCAGCTGATGTCGTGATCGGACAGGTCGTTCCACTGTCGGGTGTTGTGGCTAGTACGGGGCAGCAGTTGACGGTAGGTGCAAAAATCTATTTTGATCACATCAACGCTACCGGCGGAGTTCATGGTCAGAAGATCACGCTGCGCGTGATGGATGATGGGTACAAGGGAGAGGAGACGGTACGGCTGGCCAAGGAGTTGCTGGAGCAACCCGAAGTGCTGGCACTTTTTGGCTTCGCCGGTACTGCAAACATTGGTAGGTTGCTGGAAAACAAGATGTTGGAGCAGAGTGGTGTGGCGCTGGTCGCACCCTATACGGGTGGTGAGTCGCTACGCAAGCCTTTCAACCCGTGGATTTTTCATGTGCGTGCGGGGTTGTCCGAAGAGGCTGAGCACTTGGTTCAGCATGTGTCGACCCTGGGCATGAAGCGCATCGCAGTCATGTATCAGGATGACACCTTCGGAAGGGCCGGATTGGCCGCTGTCGAGGCGGCGATGGGTAAGCGTGGCCTCAAGGTGTTGTCTGCGGCGAGTTACGAGCGGAACACAGACAAGGTGGAGGACGCCGTTGCGCGTCTCAGAGTGGCCGATGCGCAGGCTATGATCATGTTTTCGCCCAGCAAGCCTGCGGCCGCCTTTATCAAGGGGTATCGCGAGGCAGGCGGCGGCGCGCAACTTTATAACGTCTCGGTTGTGGATCCTGGCGAGGTGATCAAAATCGCTGGACTTAAGAACGCGCATGGTTTCGGGATCAGCCAAGTCGTGCCCTATCCCTACCTAGCGAACATGCCTGTTACACGTGAGTATCAGGCCTTGCTCAGCAAGTATGCGGCCGACCAGCAAGTTACCTACGCGAGCTTCGAAGCCTTCCTCGGTGCCAAAGTCCTGGTTGAGGCACTGCGCCGTGCCGGCCCGAATCCCACACGCTCCAGGGTCGTGAAGGCCTTGGAAAGCCTGGGCACTTTGGATCTTGGCGGCTTCTCCATCAGCTATGGAGCCAATAACCGCATTGGGTCACGCTTTGTGGAGGTCACGGTGATCGGCAGCACGGGGAAGCTGCTCAAGTAACGCTTGGCAGGATGCCGCATGGCGAGTGTGACCGCCTAGTGCCAGCGCGCTGGCCAACCAGCTCCTGGACACAACAGGCGGCGAAGACTAGGCGTGATCTGTCGCTGGACGGATCTGTTGCGATCAGCTGTGGCGACCTTCAAAGGCGACTCTGTCGCTCCAAGCGAATCAGAGTCGATAACCGGCGAGATCGCATAAATAATTGTGCCAGACCACTGATGCACTGGGCAATCAAGACGACTCAGAAAGGGTATTGCTGAGTGCTTGGTTCAATCGTCATCCACTTGAGTTCAGTGAATTCGTCAATGACAGCGTGCCCGTCGAAACGCCCGTAGCCGCTGTCCTTGGTGCCACCATAGGGCGCCTGTGCTTCGTTCTGCACCGTCGAGCCGTTGATATGAACGGACCCATATTCCAGCTCCATTGCTACGCCGATCGCGCGTGTGACATCCCTGCCAAAAACCCCAGACGAGAGGCCGTAGGCGCTGTCGTTGGCCACGGTGACAGCTTCCTCGGCGCTCTTGACCCGAACCACGACCGTGATGGGGCCAAACGTCTCCTCATCGTAGATCTTCATGTTGGGCTTGACGTGGTCCAGAATTGTTGCCGGCATCACCGCACCGGATGCGATGCCGCCGCACACCAGCTTTGCGCCCTTTTTCAGCGCATCCTCAAGAAGTTCGTTGATTCGTGCGCCGGAGTTGGGGCTGATCATTGGACCGACGACACACTGAGGATTCACAGACGGGTCGCCGCTGCTGAGTTCATTCGCACGGGCGGCAAATTTGGCAACGAACTCGTCCGCGACCTTTTCATCCACGATGAGGCGTTCGGTCGACATGCAGATCTGTCCCTGGTACAGGAAAGAGCCGAAGACAGCCGCTTTGACCGCCTCATCTACATCCGCGTCATCAAGTATCACCAGCGGTGACTTTCCACCCAGTTCAAGAAGACAACGCTTGAGGTGGAACGCGGACTTTTGCGCGATGATGCGGCCGACGCGCGTTGATCCGGTGAAGTTCACGCGACGTACGGCTTTGTGGGCGATCAACGCATCGACCACATCCGCTGCCGTCTCCGGCGCGTTGCTGAGATAGTTGAGAACGCCGGGAGGAAATCCGGCCTCGACCAAAGCTTCGGCCACCAGGGCATGTGTGCGCGGGCTGGATTCCGAGCCACGAAAAACCACGGCGTTGCCGCAAACGATCGGGTAGGCAATGGCCCGCGCAGCCAGAACAACCGTGCCGTTCCAAGGAACGATGCTCAGAATCACGCCCACCGGCTGACGCAAGGTCATCGACAACGCGCCTGGCTTGTCGGTGGGGATCGTTTCGCCCTGAATCTGGGTGGCCAGGGAGGCGGCCTCGCGGAAAACGTTGGCGGCGAGGTGCACGTTGAAGCCGGCCCACAGCGCGGAGGCGCCGACTTCCTGTGCCATCGCTTCGATGAACTGGGGTGTCTTGGCTTCCAGAATGTCTGCCGTCTTGAGCAGCAGGCGGCGGCGTTCGCTCGGCGCGGCGCGACGCCACGCCTTGAAGGCCGCGTTCGCGGACTCAACGGCACGCAGGGCATCGGCCACGCCCGCAGCCGCGGCCTTCGTCACCACGTCGTTGGAAACCGGGTGGCGTCGCTCGAACATGGCGCCGTCGTGCGCCGCGGTCCACTGGTTGTCAATGAGAAGTTTCGCTTCCATGGTTTGCTTTCACAGGTAAGAGTAGAGAGGTAGGAGTCGGGCACGGCGCGCTAGCCCGTACGGGGACGCGCCTGTTGCCAGGTGGGTTGCGAAGAGCGAGGCGTGGGCGTCACGCCCCGGTGGGGGGAACGAGGATGTCTGCCATCTTCTCGCCTATCAGCACGCAGGCCGCCATCGTTGCCACGCTGACGATGCGGGGCATGATGGAGCTATCGGCGATACGCAAGTTTTGCAAGCCATTGACGCGCAGCTTGGCGTCCACGACCGCCTGACTGTCCTTACCCATGCGACAGGTACCGCTGGCATGGAAGTAAGTGGTTGCGCCGTTACGGACGAAATCCTCCATCTCCTTGCCCTTGAGCTGCTTGGTTGGTACCACCTCGCGCTTGACGAAGTCGCGCATGGGTGCGGAGTTGCCGATCTCGCGTGCCAGTTCGATACCGGCTGCCAGAGCCTTCACGTCATCGGGGTGGCTCAGGAACTGGGCATCGACGACGGGGCGATCATCGCGCTTCGCGGAACGCAGTGTCACGGCGCCCCTGCTCTTGGGTGCGACCAGTCCAGCGCACAGCGCCCAACTGGTCGGCGGTGGCGCGTATGCCTTCGCCACGACATCGCTTGCGTAGGGCAGCTCGATTTGCACCAGGTTCACGTCCGGCGAGCCGACGCTGCTATTGCTGGTCCAGAACCCGGAGGCTTCCGCCGCGCTGTTGCGGTGAGGCATGTGCTCCTTGGGCTCCCACAGGCAGCCGCCATGCAAGAGGTGGTCTTGGAAGTTCCGGCCGACCTCGGGTGAATGCACGACCGTCTTGATGCCGTGTGTGTTCAGCTGCTTTTCGTCGCCGATCCCGCTGAGCATCAGCAACTTGGGCGTGTTGACGCCGCCAGCGGCGAGAATGACCTCGGACTTGGCGCCCACCTGGGAAACCGTGCCGCCACGGTTGATCTCCACACCCGTCACCCGCTGACCGGAGATGGTGAGGCGGTCGACGTGCGTGTTGACCATCAGCGTGATGTTCTTGCGCGCGAGGATCGGATAGAGGTAGGCCCGCGCCATGCTGTTGCGCTGGCCGTTGCGGATGATGTGGTTCATCAACGCAAAGCCGTTGCCACGCTCCTCACGTTCACCGTTGAGATCGTCGAACACGGGCAGTCCCAGGCTCTTGCATCCGGCCAGCATGGCCGGTGCCAGAGGGTGCGGGTCGTGCGCAGGCTGGCACCAGACCGGACCGCTTTGGCCGCGATAACGGGGAGCCGCCTTGCCTTGCCAGTTCTCCATGCGGCGGTAGATGGCCAGACCCGATTCGTAGCCCCAAGTGGCGTCGCCGCTGACCTCGGCCCAGTGGTCAAGGTCGCTCTTGAAGGGGCGCGCCCAGATGGAGGCATTGATGCCGCTACCTCCGCCGACGACCTTACCCATGTGCTCGGGGATGGCGCGGCCGTTGGTAAAGGGCGTGGGGATGGCCACGTCCTTCCAGTCTCGCTCGGTGCCAAGGTTGGTGAACCAAACGCCGGGATTCAGTACGGACGGCGCGACGTCCCAGTCTCCCGCCTCAATGAGAAGGATGCTGGCGTCGGTGCGTTGTGCCAAGCGGCCCGCCAGCGCGCAGCCGGCGCTGCCAGTGCCCACGACGATGTAGTCGTAGCTGGTCTGCGCCTTGGCTGCGCGTTCGGCCTGGTTGGCGCGGATGGATTCCAGTTCATCGGCCAGGGCGTGAAGGCCCGTGGTCGTCAGGCCAGCTGCCATGACCGCTCGGATGAACCCGCGGCGTGATAGCCGGCCCGTGATCAAGGCGTGTTCCAGCCTTTCCTGAAGCGAGTCTTGGATCCGGGCCTCGGAAAGTTCCTTGTCGTGATGCTGCATGCTTGTCTCCGTCGAATGCAGGCCCGGCGCAAGCTGGTCACCATGACCATGACTCCGGGCGCTGATGGGGGCAAGCGTAGAGATTCCGGCCTTCTCGATGCATATCGGGAAAACCCTTGCGTCAATGTGTTCCATGCCGGAACAGTCGGCTCTGCCGACGCTGACCCTGCCGGTCAGCCGGAGTCGCCGTTCGCTTCCCTGAGACGGCGGTAGATCAGGCCACGGGAGACGCGCAGCTGCTTCGCTGTCTTGGAAATGTTGCCGTCGAAGGCACGAACCGTCCGCAAGATGAGGTCCTTGTCGGAGTCCCGCAGCGATGGGGGTGCGTCTTTCGTGGAGCGACCACCATCGGCGACATCAGTGCATGCGGTGGACGCGGGCGGTGCCTCAGATGCGGACGATTCCAGGTGCAGTGAAGCTCGGATGGTCACGCCGGTCACCCCGTCTGGGGCCCGTAAGGCAGCGCGAATCCAGACGCTCAGCCCATTGGCCAGCCGCACTGGCGTGGCGCTTTCGCTAGGAAGGTCCAGGAGGCGGGTGAGGCTGACGCCGAAGAGGTCTTCCACGCTGGGATGCCCCTCCCGTGGGCCAGTGACGTTCGTGCCGAACAGGCTGGAGGCCACGCCGTTGGTCCATGCCAGCCGCCCCTGTCCATCGATGCCCGCCAGGCCCACCATGGGGGTTTCGAGGAGTGTGGGGCTGACCTGCAGTCGAAGCACAAGGTGTTCATTGGACTGTGCTGTGAGCAGGCGGTTTTCGATGGAGGTCGCATACAGCGATACCACCCCCGCCACGTCGAAATTGAACGGAATGCCTTCGCTCGAAATGTCCAGAACGCCCGCAAGCTGCCCGTACGCGTTATGGATAGGGGCAGCGGTGCAATGCATGGGCATGACGCCGGAAAAGTAGTGTTCACCACCCAGAACGGCCGCTGGCTTGCCCGTTTTCACGACCAGGCCTGGCGCGGTGGTCCCAACCGATTCCTCTGACAGGTTGACGCCGACGCGGTGTGCGGCGGGAGTCAATACTGCTTGTGTGCCGCCCCTGCCCGTCGTCGCGATGACGACGCCGGAGGCGTCGGTCAGGATGGCGGAACACGAGGTACCCGCAAGCGTTCGCTCAATCTCGGACAGCTCGCTCTTCCAGGCGTCCACCAGCGGCCTGTTGCGTTGCAGCGCGAGTTGCGCGCGGCTGTTGGAGACCAGGTTGAACTCCACCGCGTCGTGGGGGTTGTATCTCAGCCGCAGGCAACGGGCCCACGAGTCCAAAATCGCATGACTGACGAAACCGGAGGGAAGCTGTCCTTCCTCGAAGTAGCGCTGACGTGCGAGAGCGGCCCGCTGAGCCGCAGACGTGAAAAAAAGTGCACGGGGAGCAGAAGTCACAGCATGGTCCTTTGCCATCAGGCATGTCTTTGGTCGGCGGTGGTGCCGGCCAAGACTTGACATACTGCAGCAAAAACGCTTGCCAGCTCCATCACTGGAGTTGATGCAGCGTATGCGAGTCGGTGATGCGAGGCGTGTGTCGTGGGGCTGGTCTCGGGAGCATGCACTCCAGGTCAGCCACCGTGACGCGAGTCAGCATCCGAAAAAAGCTCGACCAGCAACTGCCGCAACCAAAGGTTGGCGGGATCCCGGTTGAACTTGGCATGCCAGAACAGGTTGATGGCGATGTCAGGCAACCTGGCGGGATGGGGGGACGTGGCAAGACCAAACGCCGCCTCGATGCGCTCGGCAAAACGCTCGGGCACCGTGGCAATCAGGTCGGTGCTCTGCAGAATGTGTCCCACCGCGATGAAATGCGGAACCCGTAGCCTCATGCGCCGCTGGATGCCAGCGCGCTCAAGGAGGCCGTCGATATCGCTGTGACCCGTGTTGGCGGGCGCCACGCCGATGTGCTCCAGTTCGCAAAACTGTTTCAGGCTCATCGGCGATCGCGCGGTCGGATGCCCCTTTCGGAAGATGCACACGTAGCGATGATGGAACAGGCGTCGTTGAAAGAACCCGGTCTGCAGATCCGGTAACAACCCCAAGGCGAGATCAACAGAACCCGACTCCATGTCCTCCTTGAGATTGCCCGTCTGGGGTCGCAAGGTGCTGATCTGGATGTTCGGCGCTCGCTGCGAGAGTGCATCCATGAGCGGCGGCATGAAGTAGATCTCACCGATGTCGGTCATGGCCAAGTTGAAGGTCCGCGTGCTGGTCAGCGGGTCGAAGGAGTCCTGCGTGGACAGGGCGGTCTGCAGCGCGTTGAGCGCGTACATCACCGGCTCGGCCAGGTGCAAAGCGTAGGGGGTGGGTTCCATGCCGCGCGAAGTGCGCAGGAACAGTTCGTCCTTCAGCACCGCGCGCAGGCGCTTGAGCGCATTGCTGACCGCCGGCTGCGTCAGGCCCAGCTTGTTGGCCGCCGTGGACACGCTGCGGTCGAGCAGCATCTGGTTGAAGACCACCAGCAGGTTGAGGTCGATGTCGCGCAGGTCCATGGCATGCAGGTTTTATTCAGGATCGTGATTTTATCTATCAGGGTTGATGCATGGACTTATATCCCTGTCGTCCCCAGAATCGCGGCCATACGGAGACAACGGCCACCGCAAGGCAGATATGGAACTGATCGTCGAACCCCTGAACGTACACTTGAACGTCGAGAGTGGCAAGAACCTGCTCGACGTGCTCCGGGCGCACGAGATCCCGATCTCCTACAGCTGCATGTCCGGTCGCTGCGGTACCTGCCGTTGCCGCGTGATCGAGGGCCAGGTGCTCGACGGCGCCCCCGAAGTCGGGCGGCCCCAGGTGGATGCCGATGGCTACGTGCTGGCCTGTCAAGCGGTGCTGACCCAGAACTGCACCATCGAACTACCCGAGATCGACGAGGTGGTGGTGCACCCCGCGCGCATCGTCAAGGGCACGGTCACTGCCATTGAGGAGGCCACCCACGACATCCGACGCGTCCGCGTCAAGCTGGCCAAGCCGCTGGAGTTCAGCCCGGGCCAGTACGCCACGGTGCAATTCACGCCCGAGCACATTCGCCCCTATTCGATGGCGGGGCTGCCGGGGGACACCGAGATGGAGTTTCATATCCGCAAGGTGCCGGGCGGGCGCGTGACAGAGCATGTCTTCGACCAGTTGGCGGTGGGCGCCGCGCTGCGCATCAGCGGCCCGCTCGGCACCGCCTACCTGCGGCGCAAGCACACCGGGCCCATGCTGTGCGTCGGCGGCGGCACCGGGCTGGCGCCTGTGTTGTCCATCGTGCGTGGCGCGCTCGAAAGCGGGATGGACAACCCCATCCACCTGTATTTCGGCGTGCGCAGCGCGCAGGACGTCTATGACGCCGAGCGCCTGCAGGCGCTGGCGGCGCAGTACCCGAACCTGACCGTGCACGTCGTCGTCGCGACAGGGCAGGTTGCCAGTGGCCAGCGCTCAGGGCTGGTCACGGAGGCCATTGCGCAGGACTGGTCCTCGCTGGCGGGCTGCCGTACCTACCTTTGCGGTGCCCCCGCCATGGTGGAGGCGCTGAACCTCCTGGTCCAGCGCTTGGGCATCGAGCCAGGCCACATCCACGCTGATGCCTTCTATCCCAGTGGCGTCTGAGGCGCGCTGTCAACCAATCCGCACGAACCTACTCAAGGAGACCAAGCGATGAGTGAAACCAATGCCGTGTTCCCGCGGGACCCGAAGTGGCCCGGCGAGGGCACCAGCCGGGTGCCCTTCTGGGCCTACACCCGTGAAGACCTCTACAAGCGCGAACTGGAGCGCCTGTTCTATGCAGATCACTGGTGCTATGTCGGCCTGGAAGCCGAGATCCCGAACCCGGGCGACTTCAAGCGCACGGTGATCGGCGAGCGCTCGGTCATCATGGTGCGCGACCCGGACGGCGGCGTGAACGTGGTCGAGAACGTCTGCGCCCACCGCGGCATGCGCTTCTGCCGCGAGCGCAACGGCCACGCCAAGGACTTCTTCTGCCCCTACCACCAGTGGAACTACAGCCTCAAGGGCGACCTGCAGGGCGTGCCCTTCCGCCGCGGCGTCAAGCAGGACGGCAAGGTCAACGGCGGCATGCCCAAGGACTTCAAGGTCGAGGACCACGGCCTCACCAAGCTGAAGGTCGCCACCCGCGGCGGCGTGGTGTTCGCCTCCTTCGACCATGAGGTCGAGCCCTTCGAGGAATTCCTCGGCCCGACCATCCTGCAGTACTTCGACCGCGTCTTCAACGGCCGCAAGCTGAAGATCCTCGGCTACCGCCGCCAGCGCATCCCCGGCAACTGGAAGCTGATGCAGGAGAACATCAAGGACCCCTACCACCCGGGCCTGCTGCACACCTGGTTCTCGACCTTCGGCCTCTGGCGCGCCGACAACAAGTCCGAACTGAAGATGGACGCGAAGTTCCGCCACGCCGCGATGATCTCCACGCGCGGCCAGGGCGGCAAGAACGAGGAAGTCGTGTCCGGCGTGGACAGCTTCAAGGATCAGATGAAGGTCAACGACCCGCGCCTGCTCGACATCGTGCCCGAGCCCTGGTGGGGCGGCCCGACCGCGGTCATGACCACGATCTTCCCGAGCGTGATCATCCAGCAGCAGGTCAACAGCGTCTCCACGCGCCACATCCAGCCCAACGGCCACGGCTCGTTCGACTTCGTCTGGACCCATTTCGGCTTCGAGGACGACAACGAGGAGTGGACCCAGCGCCGCCTGATCCAGGCCAACCTGTTCGGCCCGGCGGGCTTCGTGTCGGCCGACGACGGCGAGGTGATCGAGTGGTCGCAGGAAGGCTTCGAGCAGAACCCCTCGCACCGCACCGTCATCGAGATGGGGGGGCACGACATCGGCGACACCGACCACATGGTCACCGAGACGCTGATCCGCGGCATGTACGACTACTGGCGCAAAGTGATGGGGGAGTGAACATGATCGACTTCAAGACTTATTTCGAACTGCTCAATCTGTACAGCGACTACGCGATGGTGTGCGACTCGGCCGAATGGGAGAAATGGCCGGACTTCTTCGTCGACAGCGGGACCTACCGCCTGCAGCCGCGCGAGAACTTCGAGCAGGGCCTGCCGCTGTGCCTGCTGGCGCTGGAGAGCAAGGCCATGATCCGGGACCGGGTGTACGGCGTGAAGGAAACCATGTACCACGACCCGTACTACCAGCGCCACATCGTCGGCACGCCCCGGGTGGTCTCGGTCGAGCGCGACGTCTACGGCGAGCGCATCACCTCGGAGGCGAACTACACCGTCATCCGCACCAAGCTCGATGGTGATTCGACCGTCTTCAGCGTGGGCTACTACCGCGACGTCGTCGTGTGCACGCCCGAGGGCCTGAAGCTGCAGTCGCGCCTGTGCGTCTACGACAGCGAGATGATCGCCAACTCCGTCATCTACCCGATCTGAGGCAACACCATGGCTGAGAACTGGATTGACGCCGCGGCGCTGGACGATGTTCCCGAGGGGGACGTGGTCGGCATCAAGGTCGCGGGCAAGGAGATCGCCCTCTACGAGGTCGAGGGCGAGGTCTACGCGACCGACAACATCTGCACCCACGGCCACGCGCGCATGAGCGACGGCTTTCTCGAAGGCCGCGAGATCGAGTGCCCGCTGCACCAGGGCAAGTTCGATGTCTGCACCGGACGGGCGCTGTGCGCGCCGCTCACCGAAGACATCAGGACCTATCCGGTGAAGATCGAGAACCTGCGCGTGATGCTCAGGTTCGACTGACCTCTGGATGCGGTGCGTATCGGAGCGCACCGCATCTCGTTCCGTCACACCCTCTGCCGCATCGTATTCAGCGGTAGACCCCCACCGGGATGCTGGAATGCGTCAGCACCTTCTGCGTCTCGCTGCCCGGCAGCAGGGCGCTGACGCCCCGCAGGCCATGCGGGGCCGATCGTGATGACGGACAGCGGGGAAACGTCGGTCGGGACGAGGATGTGCTTGAACGTGGCTGTCCATTTGCGGAATGGGTCCGTCAGTGGCCGCTGGCGCCGGGCTCGATGGCGCGCGTGGGCTTGGGGGCGATCCAGATGATGGCGGCGGCCACGATGAACATGACGGCGACCCCAGTCATGACCTGGTTGGTGGACAGCATGCCGCTTTGCGAAATGATCAGGGAGTCCACCACCTGGGTTGCGGCCTCGGGCGGGGTGCCCGATTGCAGCAGCATGCCCTGCACACTGCCATCGCGGTCGGTCAGGCCAACCAGTTCGGCGTGGTTGCGGGTGGTCTGGTTGGCCCACACGGTGGTCACCACCGAGGTGGCGAAGGCGCCCGAGAGCGTGCGCAGGAAGTTCATCAGGCCGGCGGCCGAATCCATCTCGCGCTCCTCCACGCTGCCCAGGGCGATGCCCGTGGTGGGAATGAAGAAGAACGGCAGCGCAAAACCCATCACCGCCAGCGGGATCGCGATGTCCCAGAACGCCATGTCGCTGTTGGCCAGCGTGCGCCACAGCGTCACCAGCCCCATCCAGAGCACGCCGAAGAACACCAGCGCGCGCGGGTCGCGCTTGCTCGACGCCACCATCGGTGCAACGAACAGCGCCGTGACGCCGGTCCAGGCGGTGGCCAGGCCCGCGTCGGTCGCGGTGTAGCCCATGAAGCTCTGCAGCCACAGCGGCGTGAGCACGCTGACGCCGAAGAAGGCGGCATAGGCGACGCTCACAGTGAGCACGGCGGCGTTGAAGCCGCGATGGCGGAACACCCGCAGGTCCACCACCGGGTGCTTCTCGTGCAGCTCCCAGATCAGGAAGGCGGCAAAGCCCACCACGGCGATGATGCTCAAGGTCACGATCTGGCTGGAGGCGAACCAGTCGAGGTTCTTGCCCTCGTCCAGCACCAGCTGCAACGCGACGACCCAGACAACCAGCAGGACGAGGCCCACCTTGTCGAACGGGTTGCGCACCGGTGCATCCTGGTAGTGCTTGAGCAGCTTCCAGGCACCCAGGCCAAAGCCGATGGCGATTGGCGCATTGATCAGGAACGCCCAGTTCCAGCTGTAGTCGTCGACCAGCCAGCCGCCCAGGATCGGGCCGACCACCGGCGCCACCAGCGTCGTCATCGACCAGATGCCGATGGCGGCACCGGCCTTGTCCTTGGGGAAGATGCGCAGCATCAACGTCTGCGACAGCGGCATCAGCGGGCCGCCACTGAGGCCCTGGAAAACGCGCGCCACCACCAGCATGCCGATCGAGGTGGAGAGCCCGCACAGGATGGAAAACACCCCGAACAGGATCATGGACACCACGAACACGCGCACCGCGCCGAAGCGCGCGGCAAACCAGCCGGTCAGCGGCACCGTGATGGCCTCGCCGACGGCAAACGAGGTGATGACCCAGGTGCCCTGGCTCGCGGCCGCGCCGAGCGCGCCGGCGATGTTGGGGACCGCCACGTTGGCGATCGTCATGTTGAGCACCGCGATGAAGTTGGCAGCCGCCAGCATCAGGGCGGCCACCACGAGCATGGGGCCGCTAAGCGGCGCCACGGCGTCGTGGGCGGCTGGCGCGCCGGGCGCCGTCGTCGCTTGAGGCATGGTGGTGGCCCTGCTCAGTTCGCTGCGTTGCGGGGGGCTTCAGCCGCCGCCGTCTTCTGCGTGGCGTGGCCGCGGGTGTCGATTTCGGCGCTCATGGACAAGCCGACCTTGAGCGGGTTCGCCTGCAGTTCGGCCGGGTCGAGCTTGACGCGCACCGGCAGGCGCTGCACCACCTTGATCCAGTTGCCGGTGGCGTTCTGCGCCGGAATGGCCGAGAACGCCGAGCCCGAGCCGCCCGAGAAGCCTTCGACCACGCCGTGGTAGGTCACGCTCTTGCCGTAGAGGTCGGCGTGCAGCGTGACGGGTTGGCCCACGCGCACCTTTTCCAGTTGCACTTCCTTGAAGTTGGCATCGACATAGATGTCGTTCACGGGCACCACCGCCATCAGCGGCATGCCGGGCTGCACCCGCTGGCCCAGCTGCACCTGGCGCTTGGCCACCACGCCGTCCAGCGGCGCGCGGATCACGGTGCGCGCCAGATCCACCTTGGCCTGGTCCAGGCGGGCCTGGGCGGCGGCCACTTCGGGGTTGGTGTCCACGGTGCTGTGGCTGATCAGGGCGGCATTGGCCTCCTTGGCCGCGATGGCCGAGCGCTGGTTGGCCGTGACCTGCGCGGCAGTGGCCTTGGCGGCGGCCAGCTGGGCGGTGGCGCCATCAAAGCCATTCTTGGCGCGCGTCAGTTCATCGCCCGAGACCGAGCCGGAGGTCACCAGCGCCTGGCGGCGTTGCAGGTCTACCTTGGCGCGCTCAAAGTCGGCCTGCGCGGCCGCCAGCTGGGCGCTGGCGCGTTGGGCGTCGGCCTCGCGCGCGCTGATCTGCGCCGCCAGGTTGTTGTCGTTGGCCATGTAGCTCTTGACGCGGCGGGTGGCGCGGTCCAGTTCGGCGGTGGCCTGGGCCACCGCCAGCTTGGCGTCGGTGGGGTCGATGACCAGCAGCACGTCGCCCTGCTTGACCGCCTGGGTGTCGCTCACGTTCACTTCCAGCACGGTGCCGCCGACGGACGGCGTGATCTGCGCCACTTCGGCGGCTGCGTAGGCGTTGTCGGTGGAGACGAAATGCGAGGCGTGCAGCGTCCAGTAGGCCGTGGCGCCCACGGCGGCCAGCACCACCACGCCACCCAGGGTGGCCAGGCGGGCGTTGCGGCGCTTCTTGAGGGCCAGATCAGCGGCAGACGGTGTATTGTTTTCAGGCATGGGAATTCCTTGTTCGATGAATGGGGGGCCGGCGTGGACGGCTCTGGGTGCTTACTTACGGGCGCTTGCTTCGGCCATCTGGTAGCCGCCGCCCAGGGCGCGTTGCAGGTCGATGTCCAGCGTGAACGACAGCGAGCGCAGGTTGGTCTGGGCGCTCAGTGCGCCGAGCAGGCCGTCTTCCGCCGTCAGCACTTCGAGGTAGGTGGCCAGGCCGCCTTCATAGCGGTTGCGGGCCACGCGGTGCGCCTCGGTGGCGGCCTCCACGGCTTCCTGTGCCTTGAGCAGCCGTTGCCCCAGGGCTTTCTGGCTCACCGCGTTATCGGCCACGTCCTGCAGGGCGCGGGCCACGGTGGCGTTGTACTGGGCCACCGCCTCGGCATGGCCGGCGTGCGCGCCGCGCAGCTCGCCCTGCAAACGTCCGCCGCTGAAGATGGGCAGCGAAATGGCCGGGCCCACGGCGGCAATGCCCGAACCGCCCTTGGCCAGCATGTCCAGGCCCAGCGACTGCACGCCCACCAGTGCCGACAGGTTGACGTTGGGGTAGAACTCGGCCTTCTTCTGCTCGATGCGGCTGGCCTGCGCCTGGGCGCGCAGGCGCGCGGCCACCACGTCGGGGCGGCGCCCCAGCAGGTCGGCCGACAGCTCGGCGGGCAGGCCGAAGGCGCGGTCCAGCTTCAAGGTCGGCACCGCCATCGACAGGCCCCGGTCGGGGCCGGCGCCCAGCAAGGCGGCCAGGCGGTTGCGCTGCAGCGCGATCTGCTCGTCCAGCGCCAACAGCTCGCCTTCGGTCACGGCGCGGCGGGCGTCGGCATTGCGCAGGCCGCCGCGGGTTTCCAGTCCGTTGTCAAAGCGCTGGGCAAACAGGCTGGCCGTCGTCTGGCGAATCTTGACGGCCTGGGCGGCGGTGTCGCGGTTGGCGTAGAGGCGGCTGAGTTCCGCATAGTTGGCGGCCACGCCCGCCGCCAGCCACAGCCGGGCCTGCGCCAGCTCGGCGCGCCCGGCTTCCAGCTCGGAGGTCGCGGCGGCCAGCGCCGCCCGGTTCTTGCCCCAGAAATCCAGTTCCCAGCGCAAGTCCAGGGTTGCGCGTCCGTAGTCGTTCATACCCGGGGGCGTGATGGCGCGGGGCGTGAGGTGGTTGTAGCTCAGCTTGTCCCCGCTGATGGAGGCATTCGCGCTGACTTGGGGCTTCAGGGCTGCGCCCGACAGTTGCGCCACCGCGTCCGCCCGCTGCAGCCGCGCCGCGGCGGCCGCCAGGTCGGGCGCGTCGGCCAGTGCCTCGTCGATGAGCGCGTTGAGCTGGGGGTCGCCATAGGCGGTCCACCACTGCTCGGCGGGCCACTGGGCGCCGGGTGCCTGCAAGGAGGCCGTGGACTGGAAGGTGTCGGATGCCTTGGGCTGGGGCGTTGCGCCCAGATCGGGAAGCTGGGCGCATCCCGCCAGGAACAAGGCGGCGCCCAGCGCGGTCAGGGGCGAGGTCAGCCGATGCAGGGCTGGAGAGGGCAAGGTACCGCGTCGAAGCATCGAGACTCCATTAAATGAACTGATCGGTTTAGTTTAGATTTGCTCGACCCAAAAATCAAACTAAACTGAACCAACTGGTTCAAATAAAGAGATTGACATGAGAACGAAAAGCGAGACAAGACGGCAGGCCATCCTTGATGCGGCGGCCGAGGTTTTCCAGGAAACCGGCTTCGAGCGCGCCTCGATGGCGGTGATCTGCGAGCGCCTGGGCTACTCCAAGGCCACGCTCTACAACTACTTCTCGTCGAAGGAGGAGCTGTTCTTCGCCGTGGTCTTCGGCGCCACCGAGGCCGAGTTCGAGGCCATCCACGAGGCGCTGGACCCGACGCTGGAGGACATGACCGAGGCGCTGGAGTGTTTCGGACAGCGCTTTCTCACGCTGCTCTACTCCCCGCAGGTGCAGGCGGTGCGTCGCCTCATGGTCGCCGAGGCGGGACGATCCGACCTGGGCAGAAAATGCTACGAGCTGGGCCCGGCGCGCAGCGAGGCGGATATCGCCGATTTCCTGCAGCAGGCCATGGACGCCGGCAAGCTGCGCCGGGCGGACGCCCGGGTCGCCGCGTTCCACCTGCGCGGCCTGCTGGAAGCGGAGTGGTTCGAGCGCGCGCTGTTCCAGGTGCTGAAGGAGGCACCGCCAGCGGAAATCAACGCGACGGTCAGCCGCGCCGTGTCCGCCTTCATGGCGGCCTACGGACCGCCAGACGCCTCGATTCCCGACGCCCACGGGGCGACACTTTGACGCTCATCCGTTGCCGGGCGCAGCCTGGAAGAGGCCCGTCATGGGGTGCACCCAGCGGCTCCCGATGGGCCAGCGTGCCTGCGGCAAAATAGCGTTCATTTTCCGGATCAAGCCATGGCCTTTGCCGACAACCTCAAGCAACTCCCCTCCGTGACCCATCTGGCTGCACTGCAGCTTCTCAACGCCGCTGGCGATGTGGTGGCCACCATCGAGAACCAGCCCGGCAAGGCCGGCTCCCTGGCGGTCTATGCGGCGCTGGCCGCCAGGCACGGCGGCATCAACGTGGCGGCGGCGCAGGAAGGGCTGGAGATCTTCGCCGAGCACACGGCCGATGCACGGGTCCATCCCGGCCATCACCCCAATATCGACCGCCTGCTGCAGGTCATCGCGTCCGGTGAGGGCTTCTCCGTCAAGCTGATCAACGCCTGAGCCGACCCCATTTCGGCGGAGCGCGGAGCAGATCCGCCGTGGCCAGGCCGTGGCGGCCTGGGGTCGGGAATCATCCGGGGCGGATCTTGAACAAGAAGAAACTTTTGGAAATCGACCTCTGCGACAGGTCCATGGCCCTGGCGGGATGCCCATCGCGGGGACAGCCGACATGATCAACCACCTTCACCTGCGCAACCTCAAGGCCTGGCGCGACAGCGGCCCGGTGCGGCTGGCGCCGGTCACCATGCTGCTGGGCACCAATTCGTCGGGCAAGTCCACGCTGCTGCAAAGCCTGCTGTTGCTCAAGCAGACGGTGGCCTCGCCCGACCGCACGGTGCACCTGAACCTGGGCGGCGACGAGGCGAACGACCCTGTCCACCTGGGCGGCTTCGACGCGGTGCTCTCGCATGGCGCGGCGGTGCGCGAGTTCCAGATCGCGCTGGCCTTCGAGCGACCCGGGGACGAGCGCGTCAACCACGGGCGCTTTGCCTGCCGCTACGGCAGGACGGCCAGCGGCGCCGTGGTCATCCACGAGCTCAGCCTGTCCACCGTGGCGCGGCGTTTCCGGGCGATCCGCCGCGAGCGTGGCGCCTATGCGGTGTGGGTGGACGACGAGGCCCGCCCGCGCGGCAAGGGGCCGCAGCTGGCGCCCGAGCGCTCGATTGCCTTGCCGGCGCAGGCCATTGCCCTGCTGGGGCCGGACGGCGCGCACCTGCAGGACCTGAGCCTGGCCCTGCGCCGGGAGCTGGAGGGCATCGTCTATCTCGGCCCGCTGCGCCGCCGGCCCGAGCGCGACCAGGTGTGGAACAAGTCCGCGCCGGGCGAGGTGGGCAGCGATGGCCACAAGGTGATGGATGCGCTGCTGGCCAATGCCCTGCTCAAGGGCGAGGGGCAGGGCGCCACGCTGCGCAGCGTCTCGGGCTGGCTGCGCCGCATGGGCCTGGCCGAGCAGATCGAGGTGCGGCAGGTGGGGCGCTCCAGCCGCTACGAGCTGGTCGTCCACAAGGATGGCGTGGCGGCGAACCTGCTCGATGTCGGCGTGGGCGTGTGGCAGGTGCTGCCGGTGCTGGCGGTGGCGTATTTCGTGCCGCCAGGCAGCACGGTGCTGCTGGAAGAACCCGAGATCCACCTGCACCCCCTGGCGCAGGCGGTGCTGGCGGAGATGCTGGTCGAGGTGAGCCAGCAGCGCCAGGTGCAGTTCATCGTGGAAACGCACTCCGAGCACCTGTTTCGCCGCCTGCAGACGCTGATCGCCCGCCGCCAGACGGACACCGCACAGTGCCAGATGCTGTTCGTGGAGCGCCAGGGGGCCGACGCCGTGCTGGTGCCGCTGGACGTGGACGAATATGGCGCCGTGCGCAACTGGCCGCAGCGCTTCTTTGGCGATGCGATGGGCGAGGCGCGCGAGCAGGCTCGTGCGCGGGCGCAGCGCATGCGGGAGGCTGGCGGTGGCTGAGGCGCCCCGGCCATCGCGCCTGGTGGATACCAATGTGCTGATCGTGGCGAGCGCCGCCGACGAGGGCTCGCCCTTCCGGGCCGAGGCCACGCCGGTGGAGGACGCGGCGCTGCGCCAGCAGGTGCTGGACTGGCTGGAGGCCTTCGAGACCGACCCGGCGCGCCATGCCGTGCTCGACGTGGACTGGCATGTCTGCGGCGAGTACCGCCACAAGCTGACCGAGCAGGACTACGGCTGGCTGGCCATGATGCACAAGATCGACCGCAACGAGGTGGTGTGGGTCGATGTGCGGCTCGATGCCGATGGCAATGCCGTGCTGCCGCCCGAGCTGGCGCCTGCCGTCACCGATCTGGCCGACCGCAAGATGGTGGCGGCGGCGCTGGCCGCCCTGGACACCGGCCGCGCCTGCCAGCTCACCAACGTCAGCGACACCGACTGGATCGATTGCCAGGCCGCCCTGCGGGCGGTGGGCCTGGAGGTCGAGAATCTGCTGCCGGAGTGGCTGCAGACCCGGTGGCGCAGCAAACACCCCTCCACCCGACACGCGAAATAAGACACCATGCCCGAATTCTTCCGCTTTCCCCACACCCCGCACATCGCCTGGCTGGCCAGTGGCGCGCCCCGCGACGACAAGGTGCTCTCTCCCGAGGAGGCCGAGGCCTTGCTGGCCGGCGAGGTGGTGCTGGAGGAAAAGCTCGACGGGGCCAACCTGGGCTTTTCGGTGTCGCCGGACGGCGTGCTGCGCGCCCAGAACCGGGGCCAGTACCTGCCGCAGCCCTTCCATGGGCAGTTTGCCCGCCTGGGGCCGTGGCTGGCCGAGCATGAGGACAAGTTGTTCGATGCACTGGGCGGCACGGACCTGGTGGCGTTTGGCGAGTGGTGCGCGGCCCGCCACTCGCTGGACTACGGCACGCTGCCCGACTGGTGGCTGGTGTTCGACGTGTACGACCGCGCCACTGGCCGGTTCTGGAGCACGGCGCGGCGCAACGCCTGGGCGGCCGAGCTGGGGCTGGTGACGGTGCCCCGCCTGCACGCGGGTCAGGTGGATCTGCACCAGCTGCGTGAATGGGTGCACGCCAGGGACAGCCAGTTCCGCCAGGGCCACCTGGAGGGCCTGGTGATCCGCCGCGAGAACGGCGATTGGCTGGAGCAGCGCGCCAAGCTGGTGCGCGCCGACTTCACCCAGACCATCGAGGAACACTGGCGCAGCCGGGCGCTGGAGTGGAACCGGGTGGCGCACGGCAAGGGCCCGGTCTGACGCTGGCGGCGGTCACTGCGGGGGAGGGCTGGCGCTTGAGGGGTAGTGCCGCAGCACCCGGTAGTCCGCGCCTCGGCCCGGCACCGACTCCACGAGCACGTACGCGCGGACCTGCCAGTGCAAGGCGGGCGGGAGATCCGGCGGCATGGAGCCCCCCGCGCGGCGCGCGAGCGTGATGTGCGGCGCCAGCGGGCGTGATTCGACGGGCCGCTGCTGCGCGCGCAGGGCCTCGGCCAGCGCCGTGTGCAGCTGCGCCAGGCCGGCCGGCACCTCGCTGGCGCAGAGCACGGCGAGGCCGTGCCGCCACAGGGCCGGCTGGTCGAACCGCAGGCTGAACGGTTCGTGGGGGACCTGCAACGCCGCCCCAAGTGCGGCGAGTTGCTCACGCGGCACCGGTCCGAGGAAGTGCAGCGTCAGGTGAAGCTGGTCGGGCTGGACCAAGGCGCTGCCCGGGCGCCAGTGCCAGGCGCGCTGGTGGTGGCGCAGCGCGGCCTGTTCCGCCGCATCCGGCCAAAGCGCGAGAAACAGGCGCGCCATGGCGGATTCGGTCCTGGCGGCGGGTGGGCGCGGATGCATCGTGAATGTGATCAGCGGGCCGCTGGCACCGGGTGCGGAAAGGCCTGGCCGCTGGCATCGCGCCGCAGCACGGTGAAGGGCGGCAGGCCCTGCAGCAGTCGCGTGCCGTAGCCGGTGCGCACCAGTCGCTGGTCGTAGCAGTAGACGAAGGCCTTGTCGCTCTCGGTGCGGATGGCGCGGCCCGCCCACTGGGCCAGCCGGATCGCCGTGGCCGGCACGACCAGTTCGCTGAACGGATCGCGCCCGACGGTGCGCAGCCACTCGGCGCGCGCCTCGCCCACCGGGTCGTCGGGCGGGGCGAACGGCAGCTTGGCGATGAACACCGATTCGCACAGCGCGCCAGGCAGGTCCAGCCCCTCGCCGAACGACTGCATGCCGAAGATGATCGACACCTCGCCGGCCTCGACGCGCTCGCGATGCCGGCGCAGCAGCTGCAGGCGCGGCAGCTCGGTCTGCACCAGCACCCGCTCGCGCAGCTCGCCGGGCAACGCCTCCACCGCCACGCGCAACTGCTCGCGCGAGGTGAACAGGGCCAGCGCGCCGTGTTGCACCTCGTGCAGGTCCTTCACCAGCGCCTGGGCCATCTCGGCGTTGAACTCGGCGGCACGCTTGGGTTCCGCCAGGGTCTCGGCGGCAATGAAGCGGCCCTGCTGCGCGTAGTCGAACGGGCTGGCCACCTCCAGCGTGGTGGCGGCCGGATCGCCGTGCAGGCCCGATTCGCGCAGGAAGAAGTCGAAGCGCCCGCAACTGGTCAGCGTGGCCGACGTGAGCACGGCGCCGCGCACGGCCGACCAGAGATGGCTGCGCAGCGTGGCGCCGGGCAGGATCGGGCTGGCATGGGCCTTGACCACGACGAAGTCGCCATCGACCTCGCAGGTGAACCATTTGGCCGCCGGCGCTTCGTCCGGCGCCGCTTCCCTGAGCAGCAGCTGCGCGGTGGCGTGCACCTCCTCCAGCCGAGGCGCCAGCATGCCGATCTGCGCGTACAGGGTGGACAGGCGGCGCGCCTCGTTCGGCTTGTCGCGCATCTCGGCGCGCAAGGCCTTGGCCACTTCGCTCACGCAGGCGAGGAAGCTCTCGGCCGTGACCGACAGCAGCTGCAGCGGCTCCTGCAGCACCGCCGGCAGTTCGCCGCGCGGCACGCGCGCGCGCGCCGGCCCCCAGCTGTCGCGTTGTTCCTTCAGTGCGGAGCCGTACAGGTCCATCACCAGCCGGCTCAGGTCGAGCAGGGTCTGCCTGAGCTGGCCGGCCAGGCGGGTGACGTCGCTCACGTCCGACACCGACAGCAGCCCGCCGATGCGCACCGTGCGCTGGGCCAGCTTGTCCACCCAGCCGGCACGGCTCAGGTCCATGCCGCAGGCGAACTGGTCCAGGGCGGTGGCGGGCAGGTGGTGCGCCTCGTCCAGCACCAGCAGGCAGTTGTCGAGTTCAGGCAGCAGGCGCGAGCCGAGCGAGGACAGCAGCAGGTCGTGGTTGGCCACGATGACCTGCGCGCCGACCAGCTCCTTGCGCTTGTCGTAATAGGTGCAGTTGCTGAACACCGGGCAGTGCTTGCCGGTGCAGCTGCGCGCCTCGGCCGAGACCGGGGTCCAGTCCTGCGCGGCGGGTGGCGTCTCCAGCGTGTCGCGGTCGCCGTCCCAGGCACCGCTGGCCAGATCGCGCGCCATGCCGGCGTAGAAGTGCAGGCGTGCCTCCGTGTCGCGGTGGGCGGTGCCGGGGGCCGCGGCCTCATCGTCGGCGAACAGGTCGTCCTCCCCGTCGTCGGGGGCAGTGCCGGCCAGGCGCGCCAGCTTGAGCTTGCAGACGTAGCGCCCCCGGCCCTTGGCCAGCGCGAAACGGAACGGCTGCTCCATCCGCTCGGCCAGCGCCGGCAGGTCCTTGTGCACCAGCTGCTCCTGCAGCGCCACCGTGGCGGTGGAAATCAGCACCCGGGTCTGGCGCGCCAGCGCCATGGCGATCGCGGGGGCACAGTAGGCGAGCGACTTGCCGACGCCGGTGCCGGCCTGGATCACGGCGATCGCGCGCACCGGCTCGGCGTTCTCGTCCTCCGGCTTGCCCAGCGTGACGGTGCTGAAGGTGTGCGCCACCTGCTCGGCCATCAGGCGCTGCCCGGGGCGGTCGCGCAGCTCGCCGGCGCCCTGCACCACAGTGTCAAAGGCCTGCAGGGCCGCGGAGGCAAGGTCGGAGGGGGACATGGTCGGCGAGGGTCGAGCCGCCTTCAGTCGGGCGGCGAGGCTGGGGTTGCGGAGCTTGGCGCCCCACGCCAGTCGGGCGCGAGCGGGCGTCGTGGGCGGCACTTTACCCGATCGGGGTGGTCGGACCGGCGATCAGCGGCCCGGTCCCTGGCTGAAACGTAAGCAATAGGTTCTAGTGAAACCAAAACCCTTGGAGGGTTGGCGGCAGTCGGTTGCGATCGCCCACGGGGCAGGCGATGGAACGTGGATACCCCGTTAACAGGCGTTGACAGTTGTATCGGTCCGAACGGTTGCTGCCGTGTGGGGCTGACTCGAATAATGATCCCACACCAATCTCAAGGGGGTTGCATGAAGGCCGAGCCAAGATCGAATGGGCAGGCTTCGCGCCTTGTCGGTGTCGTCGGAAGTCCGTCGACAGCATCGCGGGTGCGCTGGTCCAGCGCGCGCGAGATTTGTGACCTGTTGCAGGTGTGTTACCAGAGCGCGCCTGACGGCGACGAGCTGCGGTTTCCTCATCGCAAGCTGCGGCCCGGCCAGGTGCTTTACCGCGAGGGGCAGCCGTTCGAGGCGGTCTACCTGATCGTCTCCGGCTTCTTCAAGGTCCAGATGACGGACATCACCGGAAGCGAACGCGTGATCGCCTTCCCCGCGCGGCACGACGTGCTCGGCCTCGACGGCATCTGCGTGAACCGGCACACCGCCGAGGTGCGGGCGCTGACCGACTGCGAAGTCGTCGCGATGCCGTTTCGGCAAGTGCTGACGCTGAGCCATGCCTGCGAGAACTTCGAGCAGGCGCTCTACCGGGCGATGAGCCGGGAGCTGGTGTGCGCGCACCAGGGCGTGCCGGGCGTCATGCGCGCCGAAGCCAAGGTCGCGCGCTTCATCGAGGCGCAGACGGCACGTTACGCGGCGCTGGGCTACTCCGCACACCGGTTCTTGCTGGTCATGACCCGGCGCGACATCGGCAGTTACCTCGGCCTGACGCTGGAGACGGTCAGCCGCGCGCTGTCCGCCCTGTCGCAGGCGGGCGTGATCGCCATCCGCTTGCGTGAGGTCGTGGTGCTGCAGCCGCAGGCGCTCGCGCACTGGCAGCGGCATGACGATGCGTTTGCTGCTGGCAAGCCGGAGGTCACCGGTGACGCGCAGCTGCCGGCACTGGCTGCGGCAGGGTGGTGGCCCGCCGTCCCGGCGCCGGGCCTGCGGCAGCTGCAGTGACCGCGGGCTTCAGCCCATGGGGCGTGGTTCTGGAGGTGACATCATGTTCAGCAAGATCCTGTTTCCGACCGATGGCTCCGAGTTCGCCCAGGCGAGGCTCGGCAAGGCGGTCGAGTTGGCCAAGCATTTCAATGCCAGCCTGGTGGTCTTTCACGCCCTGCCGCGCTACCACTACCCGTTGCACCTGGACATGACGCCGTTTTCCTTCCCGACGCGGGAGGAGTTCGACGCGCAAAGCCGTGCCCGCGCCCAGCATGCGCTGGACGCGGTGAGCCAGGCCGCGGCGCAGGCCGGCGTGAGCTGCAGCACCCGCACCATGGCCGAGGTGCCGGCGGCCGAGGCCATCGTCCAGGCGGCGCAGGACGAGGGCTGCGACCTGATCTGCATGGCCTCGCACGGGCAGAGCGGGTTTTCCGGCGCCTTCCTCGGCAGCAACGCCACCAAGGTGCTGACGCACACCAGCTTGCCGGTGTTCGTGCTGCGCTGAGCGGGGCGTTCCCTTGCCGGCGCTGCCGGTGGCCATGCGATGATCGCGGCTCGATGACGCGCCAGGCGCGTGAGGGAGCCCGATGGAACTGCGCCAGCTTCGCTACTTTGTCCGTGTGGTCGAGCTCGGCAGCATGAGCCGCGCGGCGCTGGACCTCGACCTGGTGCAGTCGGCGCTGAGCCAGCAGATCAGCCGGCTCGAAGGCGAGCTGGCCACGCGCCTGCTGCAGCGAACGCGCCAGGGCGTCACGCCCACCGAGGCCGGTCTCGCGTTCTTCCACCAAGCGCAGCTGGTGCTGCGCCACGCCGAGCAGGCGGTGCGCGCGGCGCAGCAGGCGAGGCTGTCGGGCACGGTGAGCGTCGGCCTCGCGCCGACCACCGCCTCGGTGCTCGGCCTGCCGCTGATGCGCGCCATGCGCGAGCGCTACCCCGACGTGCGGCTGCACATGGTGGAGAGCCTGTCCGGGCACCTCGCCGCGATGCTCAACGCGCGCCAGCTGGACCTGGCGGTGCTGTTCGACACCGGCGGCGCGCGGCGCTGGAGCGTGATGCCGCTGCTGGAGGAAAAGCTGTTCCTGATCCGCGCCCGGCGCAGCGTCAGCGGCAAGCGACTGGCGCGCGCCTCGATGGCGCAGCTGGCCAAATTGCCGCTGATCCTGCCCACCGGACCGCATGGCCTGCGCAGCACGCTGGACGCCGCCTTTCGCCGCGCGCGCTGCCAGCCGCAGCTGGTGGCCGAGATCGATTCGCTGGCGATGCTGATGGACGCGGTGGACGCCGGCCTGGGCGGCACGCTGCAGCCCTGGTCGGCGGTGGGCCGTTTCGCCGACGCGGCCGAGCGCTTCGAGATGACCGAGATCGCCGACGAGCAGGCGCGCCGCGCCAACGCGCTGTGCAGCCTGTCGGACGACGAGCTGTCGCCCGCCGCGCTGGCCACGCGCGTGGTGCTGGCGGACTGTGCGCGCGAACTGGTGGGCTCGGGGCAGTGGATCGGCGCGCGCCTGATCCATCACGATTCGTGATACCCCCATCCCGTTAGCTGCCTTCCTGGCGCGGTGCGGGCGGCCTACAGTCGCCGCATGTTGTTCCGACCGCGAGGCATCCTCATGCATCATCCCCTACGGGACCGCGCCGCCGCCCTGCGAGGTGGCCTGTGAGCGTGGACGTCCTGGTCATCGGCGGCGGCAACGCCGCCCTCTGCGCCGCGCTCATGGCGCGCGAAGCCGGCGCCTCGGTGCTGCTGCTCGAAGCCGCGCCACGCGAATGGCGCGGTGGCAATTCCGGCCACACCCGCAACGTGCGCTGCATGCACGATGCGCCCCAGGACGTGCTGGTCGAGGCCTATCCCGAAGCGGAGTACTGGCAGGACCTGCTCAAGGTAACCGGCGGCCTGACCAACGAGCCGTTGGCGCGGCTGGCGATCCGCGCTTCGGCGACTTTTCGCGACTGGATGCGTCGCCATGGCGTCCATTTCCAGCCGCCCCTGTCCGGCGCGCTGCACGTGGCGCGCACCAACGCCTTCTTCATGGGCGGGGGCAAGGCGCTGGTCAACGCCTACTACCGCAGCGCCGAGCAGCTTGGCGTGCAGATCCGTTACACGGCGCCGGTGGACCGGCTGGACCTGCGAGACGGCCGATTCGTCGCGGCCTACGTGGGCGGTGAGCGCATCGAGGCCAGAGCCTGCGTGCTGGCCGCGGGCGGCTTCGAGTCGAACCGCGACTGGCTGCGCGAGGCCTGGGGCCGCAACGCCGATGGCGAGTGGCCGGCCGACAACTTCCTGATCCGCGGCACGCGCTTCAACATGGGGGTGCTGCTCAAGCACATGCAGGTGTCGGGCGCCGACATGATCGGCGACCCCTCGCAGTCGCATTGCGTGGCGATCGACGCGCGCGCGCCGCTGTACGACGGCGGCATCTGCACCCGCATCGACTGCGTCTCGCTCGGCGTGGTGGTGAACCAGCGCGCCGAACGCTTCTACGACGAGGGCGAGGACTTCTGGCCCAAGCGCTATGCGATCTGGGGCCGCCTGGTGGCGCAGCAGCCGGGTCAGATCGGCTATTCCATCATCGACGCCAAGGCCGTGGGTCGCTTCATGCCGCCGGTGTTTCCGGGCGTGAAGGCGGACAGCCTGCCGGAACTGGCGCGCCAGCTCGGCCTGGACGAGGCCACCTTCATGCAGACCCTGAACGACTACAACGCCGCCTGCCGTGTCGGCCGCTTCGACCACACCGCGCTCGACGACTGCCACACCGAGGGCGTGGCGCCGGCCAAGACGCACTGGGCGCGCCCGATCGACACCGCGCCGTTCTACGGCTACGCGCTGCGGCCCGGCATCACCTTCACCTACCTCGGCCTGAAGGTCAACGAGGACGCGGCGGTGCATTTCGGCGGCCAGCCCAGCGACAACCTGTTTGTGGCCGGCGAGATGATGGCGGGCAACGTGCTCGGCAAGGGCTACACCGCCGGGGTCGGCATGACCATCGGCACGGCGTTCGGGCGCATCGCCGGCAGCCGCGCGGCGCAGGCCGCGCTGAAGCAAGGAGCCACCCATGCTGCAGCTTGAAGCCCTCATGCGCGACGCGCGCGCCCTCGCCAATGGCGAGGGGGTGCTGACGGGCAGCGAGGCCGAGGTCGGCCGCGTGCTGCAGATATGCAACGCCTGCCGCTACTGCGAAGGCTTTTGCGCCGTGTTTCCGGCCATGACGCGCCGGCTCGAGTTCGGCAAGGCCGACATCCACTTTCTGGCCAACCTGTGCCACAACTGCGGCGCTTGCCTGCACGCCTGCCAGTACGCGCCGCCGCACGAGTTCGCCGTCAACGTGCCGCAGGCCATGGCCACCGTGCGCGGCCAGACCTACGCCGATTACGCCTGGCCACCGGCGCTCGGCGCGCTGTACCGGCGCAATGGCCTCACGCTGTCGCTCGCGCTGGCGGCGGGGCTGGCGCTGTTCCTGCTGCTCGCGCTGGCCCTCAACGGCACGCTGCTCGGCGGCGGGCTGCAGGGCAACTTCTACAAGCTGTTCCCGCACAACCTGCTGGTGGGCCTGTTCGCGCCGGTGTTCGGCTTCGCCGTGCTGGCGCTGGGACTGGGCGTGCGCCGCTTCTGGCGCGAGGTGTCGCCGGCCGATGACGCGGCGGCGACGGTGCTGCGCCCGGCGGCGGCCGAGGCCGCGGGCAACGCGCTGCGCCTGACCTACCTCGACGGCGGGCACGGCCAGGGCTGCAACAACGCGGACGACGCCTGGACGCCGTGGCGCCGGCGCTTCCACCACGCCACCTTCTACGGTTTCCTGCTGTGCTTTGCCGCGACCAGCGTGGCCACGCTCTACCACTACGTCTTCGGCTGGTCGGCGCCCTACGATTTCGCCAGCCTGCCCAAGCTGCTCGGCGCCAGCGGTGGCGTCAGCCTGCTGGTCGGCACGGCCGGGCTGTTCGCGCTGAACCTGCGGCGTCATCCGCTGCAGGGCGACGCCGCTCAAAAGCCGATGGACCGCGGCTTCATCGCGCTGCTGTTCCTGACCAGCCTGACGGGCCTGGCCCTGATGCTCGGGCGCCAGACGCCGGCCCTGCCCGCCCTGCTGGCCCTGCACCTGGGCGTGGTGATGGCGCTGTTCGCCACGCTGCCCTACGGCAAGTTCGCGCACGGCATCTTCCGCTCGGCGGCCTTGCTCAAGCACGCCATCGAGCAGCGCCTGCCCAGCCGCCTGCAGCTCGGCGCGGACTGAGAAGGTGTGAACGAGCCCGTCATGGCCGTTCACACCTCCTGAGCCGCGCACCGCTCCCCCTTACTGAACCCGCAACAGGAGACTCTCATGCACAAGCGAAGCTTCGCCCTCGGCCTGCCGGCCCTGGCGCTTCTGGCCCCCTGGGCGATCAACCCAGCCGCGGCCCAGGACTACCCGGCCAGGCCGATCACCGTGGTCGTGCCGCATCCGGCCGGCGGCAGCTCCGACATCCTGGCGCGCCAGGTGTCGGTGGAACTGGGCAAGCTGCTCAAGCAGTCGGTGCTGGTCGAGAACAAGGCCGGTGCCAATGGCACGATTGCCGCGCGCTACGTCGCCAGCGCCCCGGCCGACGGCTACACGCTGCTGCTGGCCACCGCCAGCACCCACGGTATCAACCCCACGCTGTACAGGAAGCTGTCCTATGACGCGGTGAAGGACTTCGCGCCGGTGACTCTGCTGGCCACGGTGCCGAACGTGTTGGTGGTGAGTCGCAGCGCCAAGACCACCACGCTGCAGGAACTGGTCCAGGACATCCGCGCCAAGGGCGACAAGGCCAACATGGGCTCGGCCGGTGCCGGCACGCCAGGCCACCTGGCCGGCGAGATGTTCAAGGATGCGGCCAACCTGAACTTCACCCATGTGCCCTACAAGGGCGGCGCGCCGGCCATCACCGACCTGATTGGCGGGCAGATCGACTTCATGTTTACCACCATCCCGGGCGCGCTGGCGCACCTGAAGGCCGGCGCGCTGCGCCCGATCGCCGTCACTTCGCCGAAGCGGGCTGAAGTGCTGCCGGAGGTGCCGACCGTGGCCGAGTCCGGCTTGCCAGGCTTCCAGGCCCTGTCCTGGCACGGCGTCGTGGCGCCGGTTGCCACGCCGCCGGCCATCGTGACGCAACTGCACAAGGCGCTCTCGACCGCGCTGGCCACGCCCGAGGTGAAGGCGCGCCTGGCCCAGGAGGGCGCCTCGGCATCCGGTCTCGGGCCGGAGGAGTTCCGCAAGTACATCGTGAGGGAAGTGGCCACCTGGGGCAAGGCGGTGAAGGACTCGGGCGCGACCGCGTATTGACGCCAGCCCACGCTTCCGATCCCGTGCCCCGGTCCAGGGCGTGCGGGGTCACGCCCGTCGCGCAGGCTGTTTCAACAGCGCATAAAGCGCTGCGGCGGCCGGCGTCAGTGGCCGGTCGCGTCGGGAGATCAGGCCGAGCACCCGGCTGACCTGGGGTCGAGCGAGCGGTACGCCCACCAGCGCGCCGCTGCCGTCATCTCGTGGCCCCAGCGCCAGGCTGGGGACCGCGCCGACCCCCAGACCGGCCGCCACCAGGGCCAGCACGCCCTCCACGTGGTTGGCCTCGTAGAACGCGCTCGGGCGCCGAGGCAGGCGCGCGAGCGCATTGTCGATCAGCAGCCGGTTGCCGCTGTTGCGCGAGACCGACACCAGCTTTGCATCGGCCAGTTCCTCCCAGGCGACGGACTTGCGCCGGGCCCAGGGATGGTCCGGCCGCATGGCCAGCACGTAGGTTTCCCGGCAGACGGCGCGGAAGTCGATGTCGGGCTCCTGCGCGCCGAGGAAGTTGAGCCCGAAATCGGCCTGGCCGGACAGCACGCTTTCCAGCACGTCGTTGGCGCTCTCGTCGATCAGCTTGACGCGAATCTGCGGGTGCTGCGCGGCGAAGGCGGTCAGCGTGGCCGGCAGCAGGTGGTGCGCCACCGACGGCACGCAGGCCACGGTGACCTGGCCGCGCCGCAGCGCGGCCGTGTCCGTGATGCGCAGCACCGCGTCTTCCAGGCCGTCCAGCGCGGCGCGCGCGTGTTCCAGGAACTGGCGCCCGACGTTGGTCAGCGCCACGCGCCGGGTGGTGCGTTCCAGCAGGCGCGCGCCGAGCGCGGCCTCCAGTTTCTCGATGCGCCGGCTCAGCGCCGGTGGCGAGATGAACAGTTCGTCCGCTGCCGCCTTGAAGCTGGCCTTGTCGGCGACGGCGACGAAGGCCTGCAATTCATCGAGGTTGAAATTGATGCGTTTCATGCAGCAGTGGATGAATAAATTGCAATTCACTAATTATTGCGTCGCGCCCACAATCCGCCGACCTTCCCCGGGTACCGGCTCGGCCGCTCGCCCGCCACCATGCACAGGAGATCTCATGCATCACGCGCTTTCCCGCATCAAGTTGTCCCGCGTTGCCGCGGCGCTCGTCGTCGGCGTGGCCTCGCTGTCCGCGCAGGCCGACACCTGGCCTTCCCGGCCGATCAAGTTCGTCGTGCCCTTCGGCCCGGGTGGCGCGAACGACCTGGTGGCCCGCGCCGTGGCGGAGGGCGCCTCCAGGCAGCTCGGCCAGCCCATCATCATCGAGAACAAGCCCGGCGCGGGCTCGGTGCTGGGCGCCGACTACGTGGCCAAGAGCGCGCCCGACGGCTACACCTTCCTCGCGCCCGCGGCCGGCGTGGTGACCAACGCCATGATCAAGCCGCGCATGCCGTACAAGGAGGACGACCTGGTGCCCGTGGCCATGATGGCCGTCAGCCCGTCGGTGATCGTGGTGCCGGCCGACTCGCCGATCCGCGACCTCAAGGGCCTGATCGCGGCCTCGAAGTCCGGCCCGGGGCTGAACTTCTCCACCGCCGGCACCGGCAGCACGCCGCACTTCGTGGCCGAGATGCTCAAGCTCAAGTCGGGCGCGAAGCTGCAGATCATTCCCTACAAGAGCGGCTCCGAGGGCATGGTGGCCGTGGTCGGCAAGCAGGTGGACGCCACGTCGGAAGCCAGCGTGGTCGTGCTGCCGCAGATCAAGGGCGGCAAGCTGCGCCCGATCGCCTCGACCTGGAATCGGCGCATCGCCGCATTGCCGGACCTGGCGACGGCCGAGGAGCAGGGCTATCCCGGCGTGTTCATCGGCCATTGGTCGGGCGTGTTCGCGCCCAAGGGCACGCCGGAGGCGATCCTGGACAAGATGAACCGCGCCATCGACGCGGCCCTCAAGTCGAGCGAGCTGCGCGCCAAGCTGATCCCGCAGGGCATCGACCCGGCCGGTGGCACCCGCGCCGAGTTCGCCAAGTTCCTGGCCGGCGAGAAGGCCCGCCTCGGCCCGATCGTCAAGACGGCCGGCATGAATGAAGACTGAACCACCACGCCACCTTGCGAGGAGACACCCCATGAACATCCTGTCCCGACTGACGCGGCGCGCGACATGGGCCGGCCTGGCCCTGCTGCTCTGGAGCGCGGGCGCGGCCCTGGCGGCCGAGATCCAGGTCATGAGTTCCGGCGGCTTCACCGCCGCCTACAACCAGCTGGTGCCGCTGTACGAGCAGGCCAGCAAGCACAAGGTCAGCACGGCCTACGGCGCCTCGATGGGCGCGGCGCCGGACGCGATTCCGAACCGGCTCGCGCGCGGCGAGCCGGCCGACATCGTGATCCTGGCGGGCCCGGCGCTGGACCGGCTGATCGAGCAGGGCCAGGTGGTGGCGGGCAGCCGGGTGGACCTCGGGCTGTCGCTGATCGGCCTGTCGGTGCGCAAGGGCGCGCCCAGGCCGGACATCAGCACCGTGGCGGCGCTGAAGCAGACCCTGCTGAACGCGAAATCGATCGCCTACTCGGCGAGCGCCAGCGGCACCTACCTGGCCAGCGAACTGTTCCCGCGCCTGGGCGTGGCCGAACAGCTCAAGGACAAGGCCCGGCGCATCTACAGCGAGCGCGTCGGTGCCGTGGTGGCGCGCGGCGAGGCGGAACTGGGCTTCCAGCAGGTCAGCGAGCTGCTGCCGTTCCAGGAACTCGACTTCGTCGGCCCGCTGCCGGACGAGGTGCAGCAGAAGGTGTATTTCTCGGCTGGCATCGCCGTGGGCGCGAAGGAGCCGGCGGCGGCACGGGACCTGATCCTGTTCCTGGCGTCGCCCGCCGCGGCGCCCATCGTGCGCAGCACCGGCCTCACGCCGCTGGCGGTCAAGCCCTGAAGCTCAGGCCGGCGCCGGGCCGCTCCCAAGCCGGCCTGGGGGCCTGGCTCAGGGCTGGGCGCCGGCGATGACGCCACCGCCCAGGCAGACCTCGCCGTCGTACAGCACGGCGCTCTGCCCCGGCGTCACGGCCCACTGGGCCTCGTCAAACTGCAGCCGGAACGGGTCCGCGCCGTCGCGGCTCAGCACGCAAGGCGCGTCGGCCTGCCGATAGCGCGTCTTGGCGGCATAGCGGCCCGGTGCCGGGGCCACGCCGGCGCACCAGCTCGCGTCGTCGGCTTCCAGCGTGTGCGAGAGCAGCCACGGGTGGTCATGGCCCTGCACGACCCAGAGCGTGTTCTTCTCGATGTCCTTGCGCGCCACGAACCAGGGCGCGTGCTCGCCGCCCCCCCTTTGCGCCCCCTTCTCCTTGATGCCGCCGATGCCCAGCCCCTGGCGCTGGCCCAGCGTGTAGAAGGACAGGCCGACGTGCCGGCCGATGGTGCGGCCCGTCTCGTCCTTGATCGGCCCCGGCTCCTTGCTGATGTAGCGGTTCAGGAACTCGCGGAAAGGTCGCTCGCCGATGAAGCAGATGCCGGTGGAGTCTTTCTTCTTCGCATTCGGCAGACCGATCTCGGCGGCGATGCGCCGCACCTCTGTCTTGTGCAGCTCGCCGACCGGGAACAGGGTTTTCGACAGCTGGGCCTGGTTCAGCCGGTGCAGGAAATAGCTCTGGTCCTTGGACGGGTCCAGGCCCTTGAGCAGCTCATGCCGGCCCGTGGCCTCATTGAGCCGCACTCGCGCGTAATGCCCGGTGGCGATCTTTTCCGCGCCCAGGCGCATGGCGTGGTCGAGGAAGGACTTGAACTTGATCTCGGCGTTGCACAGGATGTCCGGGTTCGGCGTGCGGCCGGCCTGGTATTCGCGCAGGAACTCGGCGAACACGCGGTCCTTGTACTCGGCGGCGAAGTTGACGTGCTCGATCTCGATGCCGATCACGTCGGCCACGCTGGCCGCGTCGATGAAGTCGATGTTCGACGAGCAGTATTCGCTGTCGTCATCGTCCTCCCAGTTCTTCATGAAGATGCCAATCACCTCGTAGCCCTGCTGTTTCAGCAGGTAGGCGCTCACGGCCGAATCCACGCCGCCGGACAGGCCGACGACCACACGTTGCTTGCTCATGCCCAAATTGTAGGCATGGCCCGCCGACGGCATCGGCGGGGTGGCGGAAAACCGTGCGCGGCCGTCGTTGCGCTCAGCCGGAGGCGAAGAGGCTGGCGTCGGCGTGGATCAGCGACAGGGGGAAGCGCTGGCCATTCAGGTGGTCCTCGATGCAGCGCAGCACCAGCGGGCTGCGGTGGCGGTCGGCGCTGGCGCGCAGCTCCTCGGGCGTCAGCCACACGGTGCGCACGATGCCGCTGTCCAGCGTGCGGTCGGCGTCGAACGCGCCCAGTTCGCCGCAGAAGGCGAAGCGCAGGTAGGTGATGTCCTCGCCGCTGGCGGGGTGCCGCGTGCGCGACAGGTAGATGCCGATCAGCCCGGTGGGGGTGAACCCGTGGGCCGTTTCCTCCAGCGCCTCGCGGGCGCAGCCCTGCACCGGCGTTTCGCCCGGGTCCAGATGGCCGGCCGGGTTGTTCAGGCGCAGGCCCTCGGGCGTCTGCTCCTCGACCAGCAGGTACTTGCCATCGCGCTCGATGATGGCGGCGACCGTGACGTTGGGTTTCCATCGTGTATCCATCGCCGGATTATCGGCGGCGCCCCTGCCTGTCACGCGGGCTACCGGGGCGGTCGGCAAAATCCCGCACAATGGTGTCAGCTTGTAAGCTTGGAAAAAGAATTCATCGCTGACGTGCTTCGGCGGTGCCAACAAATCGTGAGAGGAGACTGCTCATGCTGATAGGCGTACCCGCCGAAACCGAAGCCGGCGAAACCCGCGTGGCCGTGACGCCCGAGACGGCCAAGAAGCTGAAGGCGCAGGGCCATGTCGTGCGCGTGCAAGCGGGCGCCGGCCTGGCCGCCAGCGCGCCCGACGCCGCCTACGAGGCTGTGGGCGCCGAGATCACCGACGCCGCCGGTGCCCTCGGTGCCGAGCTGGTGCTCAAGGTGCGCGCCCCCGGCGGCGCCGAACTGGCGCTCATGCAGCCCGGCAGCGCCGTGGTCGGCATGCTCAACCCCTTCGACACCGAGGGCCTGCAGCGCCTGGCGCAGGCCGGCCTCACAGCCTTCGCCCTGGAGGCAGCCCCGCGCACCACTCGCGCGCAGAGCATGGACGTGCTGTCCAGCCAGGCCAACATCGCCGGCTACAAGGCCGTGATGCTGGCGGCCAACACCTACCAGCGTTTCTTCCCGATGCTCATGACCGCCGCCGGCACGGTGAAGGCCGCGCGCGTCGTCATCCTGGGCGTGGGCGTCGCCGGCCTGCAGGCGATTGCCACCGCCAAGCGCCTGGGTGCCGTCATCGAGGCCTCCGACGTGCGCCCGAGCGTCAAGGAGCAGGTCGAATCGCTGGGCGCCAAGTTCATCGACGTGCCCTACGAGACCCAGGAGGAGAAGGACGCCGCCGAAGGCGTGGGCGGCTATGCCCGCCCCATGCCCGCCAGCTGGCTGCAACGCCAGCAGGCCGAGGTCGCCAAGCGCGTGGCCCAGGCCGACGTGGTGGTCTCCACCGCGCTGATCCCCGGGCGCGCCGCGCCGGTGCTGATCACCGAAGCCATGGTCCAGTCCATGAAGCCCGGCTCCGTCATCGTGGACCTGGCCGCCGGCAAGGGCCCGAACGGCCGGGGCGGCAACTGCCCGCTCACCGAGGCCGGCCGCACGGTGGTCCAGCACGGCGTCACGCTGATCGGCGAGACCAACCTGCCCGCGCTGGTGGCGGCCGACGCCTCGGCGCTGTATGCGCGCAACGTGCTCGACTTCCTCAAGCTCGTCCTGCCCAAGGAAGGTGGCCTCACGGTCAACCTGGAAGACGACATCGTCGTCGCCTGCCTGATGACCCAGGCCGGCGAAGTCAAGCGCAAATAGCACCCGAGGACGCCCCGCCATGGACATCGTTTCCCCCACCATCCTCAACCTCATCATCTTCGTGCTGGCCATCTACGTCGGCTACCACGTCGTCTGGACGGTCACACCGGCCCTGCACACCCCGCTGATGGCCGTCACCAACGCCATCTCCGCCATCGTCATCGTCGGCGCCATGCTGGCCGCAGCCCAGACCGAGACCATGGCCGGCAAGGCCATGGGCGTGCTCGCCGTGGCGCTGGCCGCGGTCAACATCTTCGGCGGCTTCCTGGTCACGCGCCGCATGCTGGAGATGTTCCGCAAGAAGGACAAGAAGGCCGCGCCGGCAGGAGAGAAAGCATGAGCCTGAACCTCGTCACGCTGCTCTACCTGCTGGCCAGCGTCTGCTTCATCCAGGCGCTCAAGGGCCTGTCGCACCCGACGACCTCGATCCGCGGTAACCTGTTCGGCATGGCCGGCATGGCCATCGCCACGTTGACCACGGCCGCCCTCATCGCCAAGCTCGCCGGCGGCCAGCTCGGCGGGCTGGCCTGGGTGCTGCTGGGCCTGGTGGTGGGCGGCGGCTATGGCGCCTACCGGGCCAGGACCGTGGAGATGACCAAGATGCCCGAGCTGGTGGCCTTCTTCCACAGCATGATCGGCCTGGCGGCCGTGTTCATCGCGGTGGCGGCGGTGCTGGAGCCGGCGGCGCTGCTGCACGGCCTGCAAAAGGGCGAGCCCATTCCCGCCGGCAACCGGCTGGAGCTGTTCCTGGGCGCGGCCATCGGCGCCATCACCTTCAGCGGCTCGGTCATCGCTTTCGGCAAGCTCTCGGGCAGCTACAAGTTCCGCCTGTTCAAGGGCGCGCCGGTGGTCTTTCAGGGGCAGCACCTGCTGAACCTCGTGCTGGGCCTGGCCACGGTGGGCCTGGGGTTGGTGTTCACGGCCACGGAGCACTGGGGAGCCTTCTTCGCCATGCTGGCCCTGTCCTTCGTGCTGGGCGTGCTGATCATCATCCCGATCGGCGGCGCCGACATGCCGGTGGTGGTGTCCATGCTCAACAGCTACTCGGGCTGGGCGGCGGCCGGCATCGGCTTCAGCCTGAACAACAGCATGCTGATCATCGCCGGCTCGCTGGTGGGCAGCTCCGGCGCGATCCTGAGCTACATCATGTGCAAGGCGATGAACCGCTCGTTCTTCAACGTGATTCTGGGCGGCTTCGGCGGGGACGCCAGCGCGGCCACGCAGGGCGCGCAGGAGCAGCGCAGCGTCAAGAGCGGCAGTGCCGACGACGCGGCCTTCATCCTGGGCAATGCCGAGACGGTGGTGATCGTGCCCGGCTACGGCCTGGCGGTGGCGCGCGCGCAGCACGCGGTGAAGGAACTGGCAGAGAAGCTCACGCACAAGGGCATCACGGTGAAGTACGCGATCCACCCGGTGGCCGGGCGCATGCCGGGGCACATGAACGTGCTGCTGGCCGAGGCCGAGGTGCCCTACGACCAGGTGTTCGAGATGGAGGACATCAACGGCGAGTTCGGCCAGGCCGACGTGGCGATCATCCTGGGCGCCAACGACGTGGTGAACCCGGCGGCGCTGCAAAAGGGCACACCGATCTACGGCATGCCGATCCTGGAGGCCTACAAGGCCAAGACGGTGATCGTGAACAAGCGCTCGATGGCGGCCGGCTATGCGGGCCTGGACAACGAGCTGTTCTACATGGACAAGACCATGATGGTCTTCGGCGATGCCAAGAAGGTGGTCGAGGACATGGTCAAGGCCATCGAGTGAGGTCGCCCGTGCCGTCAACCGTGTGTGAAACTACCGATGGCACCCGGCCCGGCGGGCCGGGACAATCGCCGTTCATCAGAACCGGAAAAGAACGAGGAGAACACCGCATGACCGACCGCATCTGGCTGAGCAGTTACCCCGAGGGCGTGCCGGCCGACATCGATCCGTCGCAGTACCGCTCGCTGGTGGCGCTGATGGAGGACAGCTTCCGAAAGCATGCGGAGCGCACCGCCTACAGCTTCATGGGCCAGGACATCCGCTACGCCGAGGCCGACGAACAGAGCCGGGCGATGGCGGCCTACCTGCAGGGGCTGGGCCTGACCAAGGGCGATCGCGTCGCGATCATGATGCCCAACGTGCCGCAGTACCCGGTGGCCGTGGCCGCGATCCTGCGCGCGGGCTTCGTGGTGGTCAACGTCAATCCGCTCTACACCCCGCGTGAGCTGGAGCACCAGCTCAAGGACTCGGGGGCCAAGGCGATCTTCATCGTCGAGAACTTCGCCCACACGCTGCAGCAGTGCATCGCCCAGACGCCGGTGCGGCATGTGGTGCTGTGTGCCATGGGCGACCGGCTCGGCCTGCTCAAGGGCACGCTGGTGAACTACGTGGTGCGCCACGTCAAGAAGCTGGTGCCGCCGTTCGAGTTGCCGGGCGCGGTGCGCTTCAACGCGGCGCTGGCCAAGGGCGCGCACGCCACCTTCACGCCGCCCGAGCTGGGGCCGGACGACGTGGCGCTGCTGCAGTACACGGGTGGCACCACCGGCGTCAGCAAGGGCGCGGTGCTGCTGCATCGCAACGTGATCGCCAACGTGCTGCAGTCCGAGGCCTGGAACGACCCGGTGATGAAGAAGGTGCCGGCCGGCGAGCAGATCACCAACGTCTGTGCGCTGCCGCTCTACCATATCTTCGCCTTCACGGTGAACATGATGCTGTCCATGCGCAACGGCGGCAAGACGATCCTGATCCCGAACCCGCGCGACCTGCCGGCGGTGCTGAAGGAACTGTCCAAGCACACCTTCCACAGCTTCCCGGCGGTGAACACGCTGTTCAATGCGCTGGCCCATCACCCGGATTTCAATACCGTCAACTGGCGCAACCTCAAGGTGTCGGTCGGCGGCGGCATGGCGGTGCAGGGGGCGGTGGCCAAGCTCTGGCTGGAGAAGACGGGCTGCCCGATCTGCGAGGGCTACGGCCTGTCGGAGACCAGCCCCTCGGTCAGCTGCAACCCGACCACCAGCACCGAGTTCACCGGCACCATCGGCGTGCCGCTGCCGTCCACGTTCATGAAGCTGCTCGACGACGAGGGGCGCGAGGTGACCACGCTCGGCCAGCCGGGCGAGATCGCGATCCAGGGCCCGCAGGTGATGGCCGGCTACTGGCAGCGCCCGGACGAGACTGCCCGCGTGATGACCCCGGACGGCTACTTCAAATCCGGCGACATCGGCGTGATGGACGCGCGCGGCTTCTTCAGAATCGTGGACCGCAAGAAGGACATGATCCTCGTCAGCGGCTTCAACGTCTACCCGAACGAGGTGGAGGAAGTGGTCGCGGCCTGTCCGGGCGTGCTGGAATGCGCCGCCGTCGGCGTGCCGGACGAGCACTCGGGCGAGGCGGTCAAGCTGGTGATTGTGAAGAAGGACCCGGCGCTGACCGAGGAGCAGGTGAGGGCCTTCTGCAAGGCCAACCTGACCGGCTACAAGCAACCCAAGGTGGTCGAATTCCGCGCCGAGCTGCCCAAGACGCCGGTCGGCAAGATCCTGCGCCGCGAGTTGCGCGACAAGAAGTAGGGCGCTGCGATCCCGCGCCCGTGCACAATCGTCAGCGGCTTCGGCCGCTTTTCCTTTTGCCGGAGATCACACCATGACACGCACCGCCATTGTCAGCGCTCTGCACGACGAACTCGCGGCCGTGCTCGCCCTGATGCCCGACGAGCACAAGACGGTGGTGGCCGGGCGCGAGTTCTGGCGCGGTCACCTGCATGACTACGAGGTGGTGGTGACCCTGTCGGGCATCGGCAAGGTGGCGGCGGCCACCACGGCGACGCTGCTGATCGAGCGCTTCAAGGTGGATCACATCGTGTTCACCGGCGTGGCCGGCGGCTTGGCGCCCGGCGTGCGCGTGGGCGACCTGGTGGTGGCACGCGAGTTCCTGCAGCATGACATGGACGCTTCGCCGCTGTTCCCGCGCTACGAGTTGCCGGGCACCGGCCTGAGCCTGCTGCCGGCTGACCCGGCGCTGGCAGCCTCATTGCTGCGCGCCGCGCAGGCCACGCTGGCCGATCTGCCGCATGTGCTGGCGCCGGACGTGCGCGAGGCCTTCGGCCTGCAGGCGCCGCGCCTGCATCAGGGGCTGGTCATCAGCGGCGACCGTTTCGTCGCCACCTCGGCCGAGAGCCAGGCGTTGCAGCAGGCCCTGCCCGAGGCGCTGGCGGTGGAGATGGAGGGGGCGGCCTTTGCCCAGGTCTGTCGCGATTTCGGCGTGCCGCTGGCCGTGCTGCGCACCATTTCCGACCGGGCTGACGATGCGGCGCATGTCGATTTCGTGCGCTTCCTGCGCGACGTGGCCAGCCACTACAGCGCTGCCATGATCGACCACTTCTTCAAGTCACTGCTGATCTAGCAGCTTCTCGCGAAGACTTGAAAATGGCTTCGAGCTGATTGGATTCAGAAGACGCCTACTTCAGCCAGCCGCGCCTGCGGAAATACCACATCGGCACCAGCGCGCTGGCCACCATCAGGGTCAGCGCGTAGGGGTAGCCCCACTTCTGCGACAGCTCGGGCATGTACTGGAAGTTCATGCCGTACAGGCTGGCGATCAGCGTCGGCGGCAGCAGCGCGACGCTGGCCACCGAGAAGATCTTGATGATCTTGTTCTGGTTGATGTTGATGAAGCCGACCGTGGCGTCCATCAGGAAGTTGATCTTGTCGAACAGGAAGGCGGTGTGGCTGTCCAGCGAGTCGATGTCGCGCAGGATCTGGCGCGCGTCCTCGAACTGTTCGGCGTTGAGCATCTTGCTGCGCATCATGAAGCTGACGGCGCGGCGCGTGTCCATCATGTTGCGGCGGATGCGGCCGTTCAGGTCTTCCTGGCGCGCGATCGCACCCAGCACCTCGCCGGCCATGGCGTCGGTCACGTCGCCGGACAGCACCAGCTTGCCGGCTTTTTCCAACTGGTCGTAGACGCCTTCGAGGGTGTCGGCGGAGTATTCGGCGTCGGCGTCGAACAGCTTGAGCAGCACTTCCTTGGCGTCGTCGATCAGGCCCGGCGCCCGGCGCGCGCGCATGCGCAGCAGCCGGAACACCGGCACGTTCTCGTCGTGGATGGAAAACAGCACGCCGCGGCTCTTGAGCTCGGTGTTGTGCTGGTTCAGGATGAAGGCGACGCGCACCGTGCGCGGGTCATCCTCATCGGCGATCAGGAAGTCGCTGCGGATGTGCAGCTCGCCGTTGTCTTCCTCGTAGAAGCGCGCCGACTCCTCGATGTCCTCGTCCATCGCGTCTTCTGGGATGGACAGGCCGTAGTACTGCTTGATCCAGCGCTTTTCCTCCGGCGTCGGCGCTTCGAGATCAACCCAGACCGGGTGGAACTTGGACAGCTCCTCCAGCGATTCGATTTCTTCCTGGAACAGTCGGCCGTTGGCGAGCGTGAAGATGTTGAGCATGGATGCTCCCTGAGGGGGTTGAGGGGGCCTGGCAGCGAAAAAAATTCGCTTTCAACCCCCCGGTGCCAGCAAGGGAGCTGAAAGCTACCGACTAGGGTAGGTTTCCACGGAAATGTCTCCAAAAAAATCCGTGCGGATTATCGCACTGCAGCATCAATGCGCGAGCCCGAGAAAGGCCAGCAATTCGGCCTTGCGCGCATAGGCGTCGCGCTCGCCCAGGGCCAGCAGCGCGCCGATGAAATCAGGCTCGAACAGCAGGTAGCTGGCCAGCGCCGCGCCGCGCCCGCGCAGCGCGCCCAGGCCGCCGAGCGCGTTGCGCGTGGCGACGGGCAGGCTGTGCGCGTGGGCCTGGGCCAGCGCGTCGAGCGACTCGCTGGGCTGGATGCTCAGCACCTGCACGTTGCGAAACGGCAGTTGCCGCGCCACCTCGGGCGGCAGCTGGCTAAGCGCCTGGTTCACGCGCTGGGCCTGTTCCACGTCGGCCTGCAGCGTGTCCTGGAACACACTGGCCATGGCGTGGCCGGCGATGCCGCCCAGGGTGGGAGGACGCGCGGGCAATGGATGGCCGGTCAGGCCGGCGCGCTGCGGCTGGCCGACGCCGATGGCCAGCACCTTGTGCGCGCCAAGGTGGAAGGCCGGCGACAGCGGCGAGATCTGCCGCATGGAGCCGTCACCGAAATACTCGATCCTGCCGTCCACCCACAGTGGCGTGGCAGGGAAGATGAACGGAATGGCGCTGGAGGCCATCAGGTGCTCAATGGTGACCGGCTGGAAAGCGGCGCGGCGCCCGGGGCGGTTCCAGGCGACAGTGTCCTCGTCACGCGCGCTGTGGCAGAAGGTCCAGTGCAGGCCGCTGCTGTAGCTGGAGGCGGTGACGGCCAGCGTGTCGAGCGTGCCGCCCTGCAGTGCCTGGTCGATGCCGGGCAGCGAGATCACGCGGTGCAGGCTGTCCACCAGCGGCATGGTGTTGAGGGCGGCGCCGCGCTTGCGTGCCGCCAGCGACAGCCGCAGTGCCGTCACCCAACGGCTGGAGCGGGTCCATGGCGCGACGTTCAACTCATAGACATCGGCTGAACGCAGCGTGCGCCAGAAGCGCGCCAGTTGGTCCAGCGCCGCGATACCCTGGCTGGCGCGACTGGCCAGGTAGGCCACATTGAGCGCGCCGGCTGAAGTGCCGACGAGGATCTGAAAGGGGAAGCAGTCGGCGGCGGGCGTCTGCAGGCTGAGCATGGCCGCCAAGCCACGCAGCACGCCGGCCTGGTAGGCGGTGCGCGCGCCGCCGCCCATCAGCACCAAGCCACAGAGGGGGCGTTCGGTCCTGGGTGTCGTGCCGTGAATCAGTGCATCAAAGCTCATTGGGCACGATTATTTGCCTTGTCGCAAGCATTTGCACTTTGTCGCGCAAGGGCTTGGCCGCCAGCATTGCTTTTCGAGGGTATCGGCGGCATAGTCATTCTCAGTGACACCACCGTGACATTTGGGTCAGACAGGTGTCCTTGGCCGCCGGCAATGGGTGCGGCGGCCATTTCAACCCAGAGAGCTACAGGAGGCTACTCATGAACTTGACGATCAGCGGTCACCATCTCGAAGTCACCCCCGCCCTGCGTACGTACGTGACCACCAAGCTTGATCGCATCACCCGGCACTTTGACCAGGTGGTAGATGTAAAAGTGCTGCTCACTGTGGAAAAGCAAAAGGAGAAGGAAAAGCGCCAACGCGCCGAGTGCAACATTCACGTCAAGGGCAACGATCTGTTCGCCGAAAGTTCGCACGAAGACCTGTACGCGGCCGTGGACGAACTCGTGGACAAGCTCGATCGCCAGGTCGTCCGACACAAGACCAAGCTCCAGGAACATGGTTTCGAGACCGCCAAGCGCATGATGTAACTGGCTTCTCGCATCCATCCCTGGGCCGCACGTGGATTCGTGCGGTTTTTTTTTGGTGTCAGGGGGTCTGTTCGGGCGTGTCCTATTGGCTTAATTGTTGGAAAATGTTACGCGTGCATAATCCGCCTCAATCATGAACCGCCTCGCGTCCATCCTCCCCCCCTCGCAAGTGCTGGTGAGCGTTGACGCCACCAGCAAGAAGCGCGCTTTCGAAGAAGCGGGCCTGCTGTTTGAGAACCTGCACGGCATGTCGCGGGCCCTGATCACGGACAGCCTGTTCGCGCGCGAGCGGCTGGGCTCCACCGGCCTGGGTCATGGCGTGGCGATTCCTCATGGCCGCATCAAGGGCCTCAAGGCCCCGATGGCCGCCGTGCTGCAGCTGGCGCAGCCCATCGGCTTCGATGCACCGGACGAGCAGCCGGTCAATCTGCTGATCTTCCTGCTGGTGCCCGAGGCGGCGACGCAAAAGCACCTGGAAATTCTGTCGGAGATCGCCGAACTGCTCAGCGACGCACCACTGCGCGAGAAGATCAAGGCCAGCGCCACCGCTGAGGAGCTGCATGGCCTGATCGCCAACTGGCGCTCGGCCCAGCCGGGCTGATCCATCCATGAAGCCCACCGTCGTCAGCGCTGATGTCCTGTTCGAGGACCATCGCGGCTCGCTCAAGTGGGAGTGGGTGGCAGGGCTGGGCGCCTCGGAGCGCCGCTTTGACGAGGTGGCCGTGCGCTCGGCGCGTTCCGGCGCGGACCTGGTCGGCCACCTGAACTACATCCATCCCTACCGCGTGCAGATCATCGGCGTGCGCGAGGTCGCCTACCTGAGCCGGGGAACGCCCGATGACTGCGCGCGCCGCATTTCACGTATCGTCACGCTAGAGCCGCCGGTGCTGGTGCTGTGCGACGGCCAGCCCGCGCCCGAGGCGCTGCTGTCCATGTGCGAGCGGGCGCAGATCCCGATGTTCGCCACGCAGGAGTCGTCGGCCTTCGTCATCGACGTGCTGCGCGCCTACCTGTCCAAGCACTTCGCCGACCGCACCACCATGCACGGCGTGTTCATGGACATCCTGGGCCTGGGCGTGCTGATCACCGGCGAATCGGGGCTGGGCAAGAGCGAGCTCGGGCTGGAGCTGATCTCGCGCGGGCAGGGCCTGGTGGCGGACGACGCGGTCGACCTGTACCGCATCAACCAGACCACGATCGAGGGGCGCTGCCCCGAGCTGTTGCAGAACCTGCTGGAGGTGCGCGGCATCGGCCTGCTCGACATCCGCGCCATCTTCGGCGAGACGGCGGTGCGACGGCGCATGCGCCTGCGCCTGATCGTGCACCTGGTGCGCAAGGAGACGATGGAGCGCGACTACGAGCGCCTGCCCTATGAGCCGCTGACGCAGGACGTGCTGGGCATCCCGGTGCGCAAGGTGGTGATCCAGGTGGTGGCCGGGCGCAACATCGCCGTGCTGGTGGAAGCCGCCGTGCGCAACAGCATCCTGCAGCTGCGCGGCATCGATACCTACCAGGAATTCGTCGAGCGGCACCGTCGTGCCATGGATAAGAACGGCGGCTGAGCCGGGCGCGACCGTGCGCTGCCGGTGAAGCGGGTGACGCTTCAGCGGCGCGGGGTGACCGGGCGGTGCGGGCAGTCCTGCTTGGTGCAGTGGGCGTACAGGCTCAGCGCATGCTCGGCGATGGCGAAACCCTTGGCCTGGGCCACGGCCTGCTGGCGATGCTCGATCTCGGCGTCGTAGAACTCCTCGACCCGGCCGCAATCGAGGCACACCAGGTGGTCATGGTGGCGTCCCTCGTTGAGCTCATAGACGGCCTTGCCGCTCTCGAAGTGGCTGCGGCTGAGCAGGCCGGCCTGCTCGAACTGCGTCAGCACGCGGTACACCGTGGCCAAGCCGATGTCGGAGCGATCCTCCAGCAGCACGCGGAACACGTCTTCGGCCGTCAGGTGGCGCAGCGTGCTCTTCTGGAAGATTTCAAGGATCTTCAGCCGCGGCAGCGTGGCCTTCAGGCCGCTGCTCTTGAGTTCGTCGATGTTGACCATGGGTGTTTTTCCGTCTGGGCGGCTTCGCGGGGGGCACGCAGGGCCTGCCGCTACAATGAACCGATCATATTGCCACAGCCTGATCCATGTCTGTTTTCCTGCGTTCATGCCCCCGTGGGGGGTCGCTTCGGGCCGTTGTCGTCATGGCCTGCGTCGCACTGAGCGGTTGTGGCAGCCTCGATGGTGCCAGCAATCGCATTGTCGGGTCGATCACGCCCTACAAGCCCGAGGTGGTGCAGGGCAATTTCGTCTCGCGCGAGCAGGTCGAGGCGCTTCAGCCCGGCATGACGCGCCAGCAGGTGCGCGAGATTCTGGGCACGCCGCTGATGGCCAGCGTGTTCCATGCCGACCGCTGGGACTATGTCTTCACCGTGCGGCGCCAGGGCGTGGAGCCGCAAGGCTACCGGCTGGCCGTGTTCTTCAAGGGCGACCTGCTGGAACGCTTCGACGGCGACACCATGCCCAGCGAGGCCGAATTCGTCTCGCGGCTGGACGCGGGCCGCAAGGCCGGCAAGGTGCCGGTGCTGGAAGCGTCCGAAGAACAGCTGAAGAAATACCCGGCCCGCGCCACACCGCTGGCGCCCGCCGCCGAGGCGCCGCTGCCCGCCAGCTACCCCCCCCTGGAGTCGCCGGCGCGTTGAGCGGCCGGCGCGCCGCCCGTCGCCGGCCACCGTCCGGCCTTCCTCGCCAGAGAACCCCATGAACCCATCCGCCCTTTCCTCCCGTCATCAGGTCGCCATCGCCGGCGCCTCCGGCCGCATGGGCCACATGCTGATCGAGGCCGTGCGCGCGTCCGATGACTGCGCGCTGGCCGGCGCGCTCGACATTGCCGCCAGCCCCGCCATCGGTACCGATGCCTGCGCCTTTCTCGGTCAGTCCTGTGGTGTGCCCATCACCGCCGACCTGACGGCCGGCCTGCAAAACGCAGGCGTGCTGATCGACTTCACGCGTCCCGAGGGCACGCTGGCCCACCTCAAGATCTGCCGCGAACTCGGCGTGCAGGCCGTGATCGGCACGACCGGCTTCACCGACGCGCAGAAGGCCGAGATCGTCGCCGCTTCGAAGGACATCGCCATCGTGCTGGCGCCGAACATGAGCGTGGGCGTCAACGTCACGCTCAAGCTGCTGGAGATGGCGGCCAAGGCCCTGTCCACCGGCTATGACATCGAGATCATCGAGGCGCACCACCGGCACAAGGTCGATGCGCCGTCCGGCACCGCGCTGAAGATGGGCGAGGTGATCGCCGATGCGCTCGGGCGCGACCTTAAGGACTGTGCTGTCTACGGCCGCGAGGGCGTGACCGGCGAGCGCGACCCGTCCACGATCGGCTTCGCCACCATTCGCGGCGGCGACATCGTCGGCGACCACACCGTGCTGTTCGCCGGCACCGGCGAGCGCATCGAGATCACGCACAAGTCTTCCAGCCGCGCCACCTATGCCCAGGGCAGCCTGCGCGCCGTGCGCTTCCTGGCCGGGCAGAAGTCCGGCCTGTTCGACATGGCCGACGTGCTGAACCTGCGCTGACCGCGCCCCCGCCGCGCATGAGCCTGCTTCAGTACCTTGCCAGCGCGGATCCCGTCGGCCAGGCGGTGGCGCTGCTGCTGCTGGCGATGTCGGTGGCGAGCTGGGTGGTGATCCTTTGGAAGGCCTGGTTGCTGCGCCGCGCCGTGCGCGATGTCGCGCGCGGCATCGCCGCCTTCTGGCAGTCGCCCTCGCTGGACACCGCGCCGGCCCGCGTGGCGCCGTTCGACCCGGTGGCGCTGGTGGGGCCGCTGATCGCGGCCACCGAGCTGGCGCCCACCGGCACGCTGGCCTCGGCTGGCGACCGTTCCCAGCAGCTGACGCGCCTGCTGCGCGACGCCCTGCACGGCGTGCTGCACCGGCTGCAGGGCGGCCAGGTGCTGCTCGCCACCGTGGGCTCCACCGCGCCGTTCGTTGGCCTGCTCGGGACGGTGTGGGGCATCTACCATGCGCTGACTGGCATCGCCGGCGCGAACCAGCTCACGCTGGACCAGGTGGCCGGCCCGGTGGGCGAGGCGCTGATCATGACCGCCGCCGGGCTGGCGGTGGCCATTCCGGCCGTGCTGGCCTACAACGTGTTCGGCCGGCTCATCGGCAGGATCGAGGCCGATCTGGAGGGCTTCGCGCGCGACCTGCGCGAGCTGCTGACGCACCGCGGAGTGGGCGACGTATGAACGCTGCCTCCCGGCCCCGGACCGGCGAGGAGGGCGCATGAGTTTCGGCCGCCTGGAGCGCGGTGCCAGCCCGCAGCCGATCAGCGAGATCAACATGACCCCGCTGGTGGACGTGATGCTGGTGCTGGTGGTGATCTTCATCGTCACCGCGCCGCTGCTGGCCAGCTCGATCCGGCTGGACCTGCCGCGCGCCGCGGCGGCCCAGCCCGGCGCGGCCGCGGCGCCGGCGGTGTCCGTCACGCTGGACCGGGCGGGCCAGCTGTTCCTGGACGAGCAGCCCCTCACCCAGGCCGAGCTGGCCGCGCGGCTGGCCGACGTGGCGGCGCGCCAGCCCGACACCGAGCTGCAGCTGCGCGCCGATGCCGCCGTGCCCTACGGCCGGGTGATCGAGATCCTCGGCGTGGCGCAGCACGCCGGCCTCAACCGCATCGGCTTCGTCGCCGCGCCGCCCGTCCCTGAAAAAAGACCGTGAAATCAGGCGGCTGCCTCGGTCCGATGGGCGTCGTAAGCGATTGATTTGAAAGCAACTGCCGCCGCGCTCGCCGTCACAACGGGGCGCGGGGCAACACCTACAATTTGCACCATGCAAGACAAGTACAACCATCTCGACGTTGAGCAAGACGCTCAGGGTCACTGGCGCGCGCGCGACGCCTACCGCGTGACCGAGGACGCGGGCAAGAAGAAGTTCTACGCCTGTTCCATGCTGCCCTACCCGAGCGGCAAGCTGCACATGGGCCATGTGCGCAACTACACCATCAACGACATGCTCACGCGCCACCTGCGCATGAACGGCTACAACGTGCTGATGCCGATGGGATGGGACGCGTTCGGCCTGCCGGCCGAGAACGCCGCGCTGAAGAACGGCGTGCCGCCCGCGCAGTGGACCTACGAGAACATCGCCTACATGAAGAAGCAGATGCAGGCGATGGGCCTGGCGATCGACTGGTCGCGCGAGATCGCCACCTGCGACGCCAGCTACTACAAGTGGAACCAGTGGCTGTTCCTCAAGATGCTGGAGAAGGGCATCGCCTACCGCAAGACCCAGGTGGTGAACTGGGACCCGGTGGACCAGACCGTGCTGGCCAACGAGCAGGTGATCGACGGCCGTGGCTGGCGCACCGGCGCACCGGTGGAAAAGCGCGAGATCCCCGGCTACTACCTCAAGATCACCGACTACGCCCAGGAACTGCTCGACCATGTGCAGATCGGCAACGACAAGGCCACGCTGTCCGGCTGGCCCGAGCGCGTGCGCCTGATGCAGGAGAACTGGATCGGCAAGAGCGAGGGCGTGCGCTTCGCCTTCACGCATGACATCAGGGATGAGACCGGCGCGCTGATCGGCGACGGCCGCATGTATGTCTTCACCACCCGCGCCGACACCATCATGGGCGTGACCTTCTGCGCCGTCGCGCCCGAGCACCCGCTCGCCACGCACGCCGCGAAGACCAATGCGCCGCTGGCCGCCTTCATCGAGGAGTGCAAAACCGGCGGCACGACCGAGGCCGAGCTCGCCACCCAGGAGAAGAGGGGCCTGCCCACCGGCCTGTTCGTCACCCACCCGCTGACCGGCAACCCGGTCGAGGTCTGGGTCGGCAACTACGTGCTGATGGGCTATGGCGACGGCGCCGTGATGGGCGTGCCCGCGCACGACGAGCGCGACTTCGCCTTCGCCCGCAAGTACGGTCTGCCGATCACCCAGGTCGTGCATGTCGATGGCGAACACTACGACTACGAGCGCTGGAACGACTGGTACGGCGACAAGACCCGTGGCGTCACCATCAATTCCGACAGCTTCAGCGGCCTGTCCTACCAGGGCGCCGTCAATGCCGTGGCCCACGCGCTGCAAACCCAGGGCCTGGGCGAGAAGAAGACCACTTGGCGCCTGCGCGACTGGGGCATCAGCCGCCAGCGCTACTGGGGCACGCCCATCCCGATCATCCACTGCGAGTCTTGCGGCCCGGTGCCGGTGCCCGAGAAGGACCTGCCCGTGGTGTTGCCGCAGGATCTGGTGCCGGACGGCAGCGGCAACCCGCTCAACAAGTGCGAATCCTTCCTGAAGGTGGACTGCCCCTGCTGCGGCAAGCCCGCGCGGCGCGAGACCGACACGATGGACACCTTCATCGACTCGTCCTGGTACTTCCTGCGCTACTGCGACTCGAAGAACCCGGATGCGATGGTGGCCGAGGGCGCCGACTACTGGATGCCGATGGACCAGTACATCGGTGGCATCGAGCACGCGATCCTGCACCTGCTGTACGCGCGCTTCTGGACCAAGGTCATGCGCGACCTTGGCCTGGTCAAAGTGGACGAGCCCTTCACCAAGCTGCTCACGCAGGGCATGGTGCTCAATCACATCTACTCGCGCCGCACTGAGAAGGGCGCCAAGGAATACTTCTGGCCGCACGACGTCGAGCATGTGCTGGACGAGACCGGCAAGGTCGTCGGCGCCAAGCTCAAGAACGCCGTGGGGGAGCTGCCGGTGGGCACGGCCATCGACTACGAGGGCGTGGGCACCATGTCCAAGTCGAAGAACAACGGGGTCGATCCGCAGGACCTGATCGAGCGCTACGGCGCCGACACCGCGCGCCTGTACACCATGTTCACCGCGCCGCCCGAAGCCACGCTGGAGTGGAACGACGCGGCGGTGGAGGGTAGCTACCGCTTCCTGCGCCGGGTCTGGAACTACGGCGTCAAGCTCTCGGCGGTGGAAAACGTCGCCGCCTCCGCGCTGCTGGCGGTGGTGGCCGAGCAGCACAGCCTGGTTTTCAGCAAGGAAGCCAAGGCGCTGCGGCTGGAGATCCACACCGTGCTCAAGCAGGTGAGCTACGACTACCAGCGCATGCAGTACAACACCGTGGTCTCCGGCGCGATGAAGATGATCAACGCACTGGAAGGCTTCAAGAACGACGGTTCGCCCGCCAGCAACGCGGCGGCCGCCGAGGCCTTCGGCAAGCTGCTGCGCTGCCTGTACCCGGTCACGCCGCACATCGCGCATGCGCTGTGGACGCAGCTCGGCTACGCGGCCGTGCTCGGCGACCTGCTGGACGCGCCCTGGCCCAAGGTGGACGAGGCGGCCCTGAAGCAGGACGAGATCGAGCTGATGCTGCAGGTCAACGGCAAGCTGCGTGGCGCCATCCTGGTGCCGGCCGAGGCCGACAAGGCGCGGATCGAGGCGATCGCGGTCGCCAGCGAGGCCTTCGTCAAGGCGGCCAATGGCGCGGCGCCCAAGAAGGTGATCGTGGTGCCGGGGCGCCTGGTCAACATCGTCGTCTGACGCCGATGCTGCGCCGCACCCTGCTCTTGACGCCGGCCGCGCTGCTGCTGGCCGGCTGCGGCTTCCAGCTGCGCCGGCCGCCGGACTTCGCGTTCCACAGCTTGTACACCGGCGCGCCCGAAAGCTCGACGCTGGTCAACGAGCTCAAGCGCCAGCTGGCCAGCACCGACCAGGTGCAGGTGTTCACCGACGCGAAGCAGGCCACCAGCGCCGACGTGGTGCTGGACGTGCTGACCGATGCGCGCGAGCGCGTGATCGTCGGCGTGAACGCCTCGGGCCAGGTGCGCGAGCTGCAGTTGCGCGTGCGCTTCAAGTTCCGCCTGCGCACGCCGCGGGGCAAGGTGCTGATCCCCGACACCGAGCTGCTGTTGCAGCGCGATGTGAGCTATCGCGAAGCGGCCGCCCTGGCCAAGGAAGCCGAGGAGGCCCTGCTGTACCGCGACATGCAAAGCGACATCGTGCAGCAGCTGATGCGGCGTTTCGCCGCGGTGCGGGAACTCTGAGGACGACGAAGAACCCGGTGGGACTGTGCCCGCCGCTGCTTCACGCTTTGCCATGCAACTCGCCGCCGCCCAACTCGCCACGCACCTGCAAAAAGGCCTGCGCCCGCTCTACACCCTGCACGGCGACGAGCCGCTGCTGCAGCAGGAGGCGGCCGACGCCATCCGCGCGGCCGCGCGCGCCCAGGGCTACACCGAGCGCACCGTCCACACCGTCGCCGGCGCGCATTTCGATTGGAGCGAGGTACTGGCCGCCGGCGGCTCGCTGAGCCTGTTCGCCGAGCGCCAGATCGTCGAGATCCGCATCCCGTCCGGCAAGCCGGGCAAGGACGGCAGCGCCGCCCTGCAGCAGCTGGCTGAGGGCGCGCCGGGTAACGACAGCACGCTGACCCTGGTGGTGCTGCCGCGGCTGGACAAGGCGACCCGGACCGGCGCCTGGTTCTCGGCGCTCGATGGCGCGGGCGTGACGGTCCAGATCGATCCGGTGGAGCGCCCGGCCCTGCCGGCCTGGATCGCCCAGCGCCTGCAGCGCCAGGGCCAGCGCGTGGCGGCTGGCGAGGAAGGCCAGCGCACGCTGCAGTTCTTTGCCGACCGCGTCGAGGGCAACCTGCTCGCGGCGCACCAGGAAATCAGCAAGCTCGGGCTGCTCCACCCGGAAGGCGAGCTGTCCTTCGAGCAGGTGGAGAGCGCGGTGCTGAACGTGGCGCGCTACGACGTGTTCAAGCTCTCCGAGGCCGTGCTCGGCGGCCAGCCGGCGCGCGTGCAGCGCATGCTCGACGGTCTGCAGGCCGAGGGCGAGGCCGAGGTGCTGGTGCACTACACACTGGCCGAGGACATCCGCGCCCTCAAGCGCATCAAGGACGCCATGGCCGCTGGTCGCCCGCTGCCGCTGGCGCTGCGCGAGCAGCGCATCTGGGGCCCGCGCGAGCGCCTGTTCGAGCGCGTGCTGCCCCGCCTGTCCGAGGCGGCGTTGGCCGATCTGCTGCAGGCGGCGCATCGGGTGGACGGCATCGTCAAGGGGCTGAAGGTCCCGGACTGGCCGGCCAACGGCTGGCAGGCGCTGCACCGGCTGGCGCAGCAGCTGTGTCGTGCATGCATGGCACAGCCCGCGCGCTCCACCCCCGGCCGGGGCGCTGTGCCCGGCAGAGGCGCCTGATTCCTAGGAAAATACCGCCATGAACGCCCTGAACATTGCCGAAACCATGCAGACGCTGGGTCTGCAGGCCAAGACCGCTTCCGCCCAGATGGCCCGTGCCAGCGCGGCGGTCAAGAACACAGCCCTGAAAGCGCTGGCGCGCTTGCTGCGCGCCAATGTCGAGGCACTGCAGGCGGACAACGCGAGAGATCTGGAGCGCGCCGTGGCTGCCGGCCTGGATGCGCCGATGGTGGACCGGCTCAAGCTCACGCCGAAGGTCATCGAGACCTGCGCCCAGGGCTGCGAGCAGCTGGCCGCGATGCCGGACATGATCGGCGAGATCACGGCGCTGCGCCAGCAACCCAGCGGCATCCGTGTCGGCCAGATGCGCGTGCCGATCGGCGTGTTCGGCATGATTTTCGAGAGCCGGCCCAACGTCACCATCGAGGCGGCCAGCCTGTCGATCAAGAGCGGCAACGCCTGCATCCTGCGCGGCGGCTCCGAGGCCATCGAATCGAACAAGGCGCTGGCCAGGCTGGTGCAGCAGGCGTTGGTCGAGGCCGGCCTGCCCGCCGACGCCGTGCAGCTGGTGCCCACCACCGACCGCGAGGCCGTGGGCCACCTGATCGCCATGCCTCAGTACGTGGACGTGATCATCCCTCGCGGCGGCAAGGGCCTGATCGAGCGCATCAGCCGTGACGCCAAGGTGCCGGTCATCAAGCACCTGGATGGCAACTGCCACACCTACGTGGACGACCCCTGCGACATCGCTATGGCGGTGACGGTGGCCGACAATGCCAAGACCAACAAGTACAGTCCCTGCAACGCCAGCGAGAGCCTGCTGGTGGCGCGCGGCGTCGCGGCCGAGTTCCTGCCCCGGATCGGCGCCATCTTCGCCGCCAAGGGCGTCGAGATGCGCGGCTGCCCGCAGGCCCTGGCCATCCTGTCCGCCGTGCCCGGCGCCAAGCTGCAGGCCGCGACCGAGCAGGACTGGTTCGAGGAATACCTGGCGCCGATCGTCAGCGTCAAGATCGTGGGTGGCGTAGACGAAGCGATTGCTCACATCAATCACTATTCCAGTCATCACACCGACGCCATCCTGACGCGCGACCACATGCACGCCCAGCAGTTCCTGCGTGAGGTCGATTCGGCCAGCGTGATGGTCAACACCAGCACGCGCTTCGCCGACGGTTTCGAGTACGGCCTGGGTGCGGAAATCGGTATCTCCACCGACAAGTTCCACGCTCGCGGCCCGGTCGGGATCGAGGGCCTGACCTCGCTCAAGTACGTGGTGCTGGGCGACGGCGAAGTCCGCGCCTGACCGGCCTGCGGTCCATCGGCAACGGTCCGCGCGGGGGGCCGTGGTCGGTCTGAGGGGGCGGGACGTGTGTCCATGGTGGCTTGAAGGATGCCAGGGCCGCCCCTACCTCCTAGAATCCCGCATTACCTTATTACAAGCCAAGAGGGCCGCATGGTTCCCCATCTCATCACGGCGCTCACGGGCCCGATCAACGAACTCGAACAACGCATCCTCGACTCCATGCCCGCCATCGAGCGCTGGTTCCGCCTGGAGTGGATGGAGCACACGCCGCCGTTCTACAGTTCGGTGGACATCCGCAACGCCGGCTTCAAGCTCGCGCCGGTGGACACCAATCTCTACCCGGGCGGCTGGAACAACCTGACCCCCGAGATGCTGCCGCTGGCGGTGCAGGCGGCACAGGCCGCGATCGAGAAGATCTGCCCCGAGGCGAAGAACCTGCTGATCATCCCGGAAAACCACACGCGCAACATCTTCTACCTGACCAATGTGGCGCAGCTGCAGCGCATCTTCCACATGGCCGGGCTGAACGTGCGCATCGGCTCGATCAACCCGGAGATCAAGGACGTCACCACCATCGACCTGCCGGGCGGCGACCGGGTCACGCTGGAGCCGGTGATCCGCAGCAAGCGGCGCCTGGGCCTGAAGGACTTCGATCCCTGCACCATCCTGCTGAACAACGACCTGTCGGCGGGTGCGCCGGGCATCCTGGAAGACCTGCACGAGCAGTACCTGCTGCCGCCGTTGCACGCCGGCTGGAGCGTGCGCCGCAAGAGCCAGCATTTCCGCAGCTACGAGGAGGTGGCCAAGCGCTTCGGCAAGCTGCTGGGCATTGACCCCTGGCTGATCAACCCGATGTTCAACCAGTGCGGCGAGGTCGATTTCGCCGAGGGCACCGGGCTGGAGTGCCTGCGCAGCAACGTGGATGCGCTGCTGACCAAGGTCCGGCGCAAGTACAAGGAATACGGCATCAACGAGAAGCCCTTCGTCGTGGTCAAGGCCGACAACGGCACCTACGGCATGGGCATCATGACCGTGCGCGACGTCAAGGACCTGGACGTGCTCAACCGCAAGACGCGCAACAAGATGAGCGTCATCAAGGACGGCCAGGCGGTCAGCGACGTGATCATCCAGGAAGGCGTGCTGACCAACGAGCGCATCAACGAGGCCGTGGCCGAGCCGGTGGTCTACATGATGGACCGCTACGTCGTCGGCGGCTTCTACCGCGTGCACGCCGAGCGCGGGGTGGACGAGAACCTCAACGCGCCGGGCGCCAGCTTCGTGCCGCTGGCCTTCGAGCAGAGCGCGCACCTGCCGCAGCCGGGCGTCAAGCCGGGCGCCAGCGTGCCGAACCGCTTCTACATGTATGGCGTGATCGGCCGGCTGGCCATGCTGGCCGCCAGCTACGAGCTGGAAGCGACCGACCCCGATGCTGAAATTTACGACTGAAGTATTCAGGTCGGAACAGTTGTTGCGCCGCAACATGTTGTAACAACACCGTCGCCTGACGGCGTCGGGCCGCTTGCGCCCAAGGACGTCGGGCGCACAATAACCGCTTCATGGCTTCGGAGCCCCGCTGGCAAGACGGGGCGGTTTTGTGTCTGCATCCAAATCATCCCTCGCGGCGCTCACCCTGGGCGCGATCGGCGTCGTCTACGGGGACATCGGCACCAGCGTGCTCTACGCCGTCAAGGAAGTGTTCGGCTCGGGCCATGTCCCCTTCACTCCGGCCAACGTCTACGGCATTCTCTCCATCTTCTTCTGGACCCTGACGGTCATCGTCTCGCTCAAGTACGTGACCCTGGTGCTGCGTGCCGACAACAACGGCGAGGGTGGTCTGGTGGCCATGCTGGCGCTGGCCGCGCAGTCGGTGAAGGACCGGCCCGAACTGCGCCGCTGGCTGCTGCTGATCGGCATCTTCGGCACCTGCCTGTTCTACGGCGACGGCGTCATCACCCCGGCGATCTCGGTGCTCTCGGCGGTGGAGGGCCTGGAAGTGGTTTCGCCGACCTTCAAGAAGGCGGTGATCCCGCTCACGCTGGTGATCCTGTTTGGCCTGTTCGCGGTGCAAAAGCACGGCACGGCCGGCATCGGCAAGTTCTTCGGTCCGATCACGCTGGTGTGGTTCGCGGTGATCTCCGTGCTTGGCGTGGCGCAGATCGCCGACCATCCGGAGATCCTGTGGGCGCTCAGCCCCCATCACGCGCTCGGCTTCATCTTCAACCACCCCGGCACCACTTTCATCATCCTCGGCGCCGTCGTGCTGTGCGTGACCGGCGGCGAGGCGCTGTACGCCGACATGGGCCATTTCGGCAAGAAGCCGATCCGGCTGGCCTGGTTTTCCGTCGTCATGCCGGCGCTCACGCTCAACTACTTCGGCCAGGGCGCGCTGCTGCTGAAGAATCCCGAGGCGGTGAAGAACCCCTTCTTCCTGCTGGCGCCCGACTGGGCCCTGCTGCCGCTGGTGGGTCTGGCCACCATGGCCACGGTGATCGCCTCGCAGGCGCTGATCTCCGGCGCCTTCAGCGTGACCAAGCAGGTGATCCAGCTCGGCTACTTGCCGCGCCTGCACATCGAGCACACCAGCGTCAAGGACACCGGCCAGATCTACATGCCCTTCGTCAACTGGGGCTTGTTTGTCGCCATCGTGCTGGCGGTGGTGCTGTTCCGCTCGTCGAGCAACCTGGCCGCCGCCTACGGCATCGCCGTCACGCTGGACATGCTGATCACCACCGTACTCACCTTCTTCGTCATCCGCTACGGCTGGAACTACCCGCTGGCCCTGTGCCTGGGCGCGACCGGCTTCTTCTTCGTGGTGGACCTGGCCTTCTTCAGCTCCAACCTCATGAAGCTGGTGGACGGCGGCTGGTTCCCCCTGCTGATCGGCGGCGCGGTCTTCCTGCTCATGATCACCTGGAAGGAGGGGCGCAGCCTCATGAACGCCTCGATCCGCGCCGACGCGCTGGACCTGCCGGGTTTCCTGGAAGCGGTGTTCATCAGCCCGCCGGCCCGCGTGGACGGCACGGCGGTGTTCCTGACGGCCGAGCCGGGCACCGTGCCCAACGCGCTGCTGCACAACCTCAAGCACAACAAGGTCCTGCACCGGAACAACCTGTTCGTCACCGTGCGCAACCACGAGGTGCCCTGGATCGGGCTGGACAAGCGGGTCGAAATCGAGTCCTTGGGCCACGATTGTTGGCAGGTGATCGTGCACTACGGCTTCAAGAACGACCCCGACCTGCCGATCGCCTTGCAGCAGCTCAAGGGCCGCGGCTGCGACCTCGACGCCATGACCACGAGCTACTTCCTCTCGCGCGACATCGTCATACCCACCATGGGCAGCGGCATGGCGACCTGGCGCGAGAAGCTGTTCTCGCAGATGCACCACAACGCCAGCGCGGCGGCCGAGTTCCTGAACCTGCCGAACAACGCCGTGGTCGAGCTGGGCAGCAAGATCGAAATCTAGCGAGAATCACGGCATGAACCTGCTCTTCATCGCCGACCCGCTCGAATCGTTCAAGACCTACAAGGACACCACCTTCGCCATGATGCGCGAGGCGCAGCGGCGCGGCCACACCGTGGCCGCCTGCGAGCCGCAGGACGTGATGTGGCGGCGCGATCAGCCCGTGATGGCCCATGTGCGCGACATCACGCTCACCGGCCAGCCCGGCGCCTGGTTCACCGAGCGCGGCACGCGCGCCGTGGCGCTGAAGGACTTCGACGCCGTGCTCATGCGCAAGGACCCACCCTTCGACAGCGAGTACTTCTACGCCACCCACCTGCTGGCCCAGGCCGAGCGCGAGGGCGCGAAGGTGTTCAACAAGCCGGCCGCGCTGCGCGACCACCCGGAAAAGCTCGCCATCATGGAGTTCCCGCAGTTCATCGGCCCCACGCTGGTGACGCGCGACGCCGACGACATCCAGCGCTTCCACGCCGAGCACCAGGACATCATCCTCAAGCCGCTGGACGGCATGGGTGGCATGGGCATTTTCCGCGTCGGCCCGGACGGGCTGAACCTCGGCTCCATCACCGAGACGCTGAACCGCCACGGCGCCCAGAGCCTGATGGTGCAGAAGTTCCTGCCTGAGATCGTCGAGGGCGACAAGCGCGTGCTCGTCATCGGCGGCAAGCCCGTGCCCTACTGCCTGGCGCGCATCCCGCAGGGCAGCGAGGTGCGCGGCAACCTGGCCGCCGGCGGCAAGGGCGTGGCGCGCCCGCTGTCCGCACGCGACCGCGAAATCGCCGAGGCGCTCGGCCCCATCCTGCAGGCGCGCGGCCTGCTGCTGGTCGGGCTGGACATCATCGGCGACAGCCTCACCGAGATCAACGTCACCAGCCCCACCTGCTTCCAGGAAATATTCGACCAGACCGGCTGCGACGTGGCCGCGCTGTTCGTCGATGCGCTGGAGGCGGCGGTGGCTGCGCGTTAACGCCCTGCCGGGGGGAGGCCGCATCCAGCGGGCTGGGTGTGCCGTAGAGCGTCCTTGCCAGCAAGCCTTCCACGCCATCCATGAGCGCCAGCACCGACTGAGCCTCCGCGACTGTCAACACCACCGGAACCCGCTTGCGTTCCGGCGGTCTGCCAATGGACTGCAGCCAGGGCAGGTCTTGTCCCAATACCTGCTTGTAGAGAAACAACAGCGCATTCAGCGCTTGACGGTGGGTGGATGGCGACACCTGTCGTTCATCGGCCAGCATGGTGAGAAAGGCATCCACCTTCGCTTGCCCCATGTCGCGCGGATGCCGCATGACGTCCGAGCGCCCATGCCAGCGTATGAAGAACCGGGCCCAGTACAGGTAAGCCTTCCCAGGCTATAGTGCAGATGCCCACCTCCCTGTGAGCTTCCTCTACAGCCACTTGATCGAACTGTTTCTGAAGTCGGGCATCATCATCTTCCACCGAAGATTTCAAATCCAATTCGATCAAGAGCCTTCTAACAGCGAGCCCAAGGTTGTAGTTAGTGAAAGGTGGAAGCCCATGTACTCCGTTCACGGAGTGCAAGACCTCTACTCTTACTTCCGCAGCTTAGTTTTTCGTCATGCCGGATACCTAGCTGAACACACTCGCACCAACTGGGAGTTCCCGCCTGAACTTGAGCGTTGGATTTCAGAAATCGAGGCCACCGATTCAACAAGCACCTTCTTTCGCTACCCCGTAACGAAACACAAAGCCCACGAAGCAAACAAGTCTGTCCATCGCGAAAGTAACGTCAATCTGGTGCTCTCTCAACTTGAGAAGGGAGCCAAGCCAGTAAAGGCGTTCCTTGTCCTTGGCGAGGGTGACGAAATAGTGAAGACCTTCACGTTTAACGATGAGCTTGCCAAAGCAATGACTAACGTGTTGAGAGATACCGCGAATCTCTTCTACGGTTGCCACGCCGCAATGAGGGGAGAACTTACAGGTGGTTGGTAAACCCGCCCCCAACCCGGCAGTCAACCGGGCCTGTGCGAAAAGTCGCGCAGGCCGGTGAATTCGTTAGGCGGATCTCTTGAATCGAGTGAGTTGGACCATGTTGCCGCGAATCTCCTTCCGAAAACTCAGCCAGGCCTTCTTGTCGGCACTCGTTCTCACGTGGACCGGCGTGATTCTGGGAGACATAGCCATTCTTGGTTTTCAGTCAGTCTGGGCCTCGCTCGCGATTCACGTTGCCTGGTACTTCGTGCTGGTCATGGTTGTTCTCGGCATCGGATCTGTTGGTTCACCGCTTGGTGCAACTCCTACCAACGAGATCGAAGTCGAACTGGCGCTTCTCATTGTTGCTCTATTCGGCACGGCGGCCATGTTCGGCCTGATCTGCAGAGATCTCCATGGCTTGGTTGGCGGCGGCTTCTCTGGCAATCCGCCAGGCAACTCACGCTTCACGTGGATTGCGTACGGACTCGACAACACTCTTGAATGCATGCTCATAGACTTCCCGTCTGTCTATGACCTTCAGTTGACCAAAATCAAGCCGTCATCATTCTGGTCTCAGTCGATCGTTATGGCGTTCCGGTTGTCGGTCGACTTCTTTCTCGCAAAGGCATTGCTGCAGTACTTTATTGCGCTTCGTAGGCGAGCCGCGCTTGCTAAAGGGCGCACAGCTGCCTAGTTCTGATATATGGACTCCCCTCAAGTGCAGGAGAATGAACGATAGGGTGACCTGAGGGGAGTCGCCTGCAGTCGTATATCCGGCATTGGTGGTGGGATCGTGAACCGCTACGACCCAAACCGCGCGCGGGTGTTCGTCACCTGCGTCAGACTGGCGCCCCGTCCACGAATACCATCAGCTCGCCCGGCGGGCAGGGCGTCCAGACCTCGTTGGTGGTCAGCGGCGCGGTGACGACCACGGCCACGCGGTCGCTGGGGCGGGTGTGCTCGGCGAAGTTCACCGTCACGTCCTCGTCGCTGAGCGTGGCGGCGGTGAACGGGTGCTGGCGCACCACGTAGCAGAGCTTGGTCGAGGCATGGGCCCACAGCGCCTGGCCGTTGGAGAGCAGGAAGTTGAAGGTGCCGTGCCGCGCGACCTTCGGTACCAGCTCGCGCAGCGTCAGCGTCAGTTCGGCCACGCTGGGCACGTCGGCGTGCGACTTGGCCAGCTCCTGCATCAGCCAGCAGAAGGCGCGCTCGCTGTCGGTGCTGCCCACGGGGTGGAAGCTGCCGTGCAGGCGCGGGTGGAAGTCCTTCAGGTCGCCGTTGTGGGCGAACACCCAGTACCGGCCCCAGAGTTCGCGCACGAAGGGGTGGCAGTTCTCCAGCGCCACCTGGCCCTGGGTGGCCTTGCGGATGTGGGCGATGACGTTCTGGCTCTGGATCGGGTACTGACGGATCAGCGCGGCCACGGGCGACTCGCTGGCGCTCTGGTGATCGACGAAGTGGCGCACGCCGCGCCCCTCGAAGAAGGCGATGCCCCAGCCGTCGCCGTGGTGGTCGGTGCGGCCGCCGCGCTGGGCGAAGCCGGTGAAGCTGAAGGTCACGTCGGTCGGCGTGTTGCCGTTCATGCCGAGCAGCTGGCACATGGTCTCAGGCCTCCTTGGGCGCCGGCGCGCCGCGCAGCTGCCAGGCCGCCATCAGGGCGAGCAGGCAGACGGCGGCCAGCATGACAAACGATTCGCTGAACGCGGCGAGCCGAGCCGGGCCGCTGGCGCCTTGTGCCAGCGAGGCGCCGTGCGCGGCCAGGCGCCATTCCAGCACGATGGCGCACAGGCTGACGCCGGCCGAGCCGCCGAGCATGCGGATGAAATTGATCGCGCTCGCCCCCTGGGAGATCAGCTGCTTGTCCAGCCCGCGCATGGAGCCCAGGTTCAGCGAGGGCATGACGAAACCCAGGCCGATGCGCCCCAGGATGGTCCAGGCCATCAGCCACCAGATGCTGCTGTCCAGTCCGAGCGTGACCATGAGCAGGAACGAGGCGGTCAGCATGGCCAGGCCGGCCGTCACCAGCCAGTGCGCGGGCTGCCGGTCGGCCAGGCGGCCGACCACGGCGATGGTGCCGCCCAGGATCAGCCCGGCGGGCAGCAGGATCGAGCCGACGAACGAGGCCGATCGTTCCAGGCCCGTCATGATGTACACGGGCAGCAGGTAGGTGGAGCCGAACAGCGCCACGCCGTAGATGAAGGAGACGATGCTGCCCATGGCGAAGGGCCGGTGGCCGAACAGCGACAGGTTCATCAGGGGGGTGCGGCCTTGCCGGGCCTGGTGGCGCTGCCAGCCGATGAACATCAGGAGCGCGGTCGCCGCCCCCGCCAGCAGGCCGCCCGCCACCAGCGGCGGCCCCTCGCGCAGTTCGACCAGGCCATTGAGCAGGCACAGGGTGCCGACGCTGCCCAGCAGTAGGCCGCGCCAGTCCAGCGCGGCGCCGTTGCCGCCGGCTGGCACGCCGCCCGGCCCGGTGACGGGCACGAAGCGGCGTGCCAGCCAGACCGAGGCCAGGCAGAACGGCACCACCATGAAGAAGATCGAGCGCCAGCCGAACCAGTCGATCAGCACGCCGCCGATGCTGGGGCCGATCGCCGGCGCCAGCACCACGCCCATGCCGAAGATGCCGCTGGCGCGTCCCTGCTCGTGTGGCGCGAAGGCGCGCATGATGACGATGGCCGGTATCGGCATGACCACGCCGGCGGCCAGCCCCTCGGCCACGCGGCCGACCAGCACCAGCGGGAACTGGTGCGCCAGGCCGCCGATCAGGCCGCCGGCTAGCAGCAGCCACATGCAGCCCTCGTAGGTGCGCCGGTAACCCAGTCGCGCGAGCAGCCACGGCGTGGTCAGCATGGAGACCGTCTGCGCGACCATGAACCCCGAGGTGACCCACTGCGCGCGCGCCGGGGCAAGCGCGAAGTGTTGGCTGAGGTCTGGGATGGCGACGTTGACCACGGTGGAGGACATGACTGCGGCGATGGTGCCGACCATCAGGGCCAGCAGCAGCAGCCAGCGGTAGCGCTCGCCATAGCGCTGTTGCAGCGCGGACAGGGCGGAGGGGTCGGGGTCTCTGGGGGGCTGGGGCGTCGCACTCATGGCGGCAAGCATATCGGCTTTACCGCCGGCGCAACGCCGGTCGCCCATGAATGAACGCCAGCCATGCCAAGAGACGCCGCGCGAGGCGGTGGCCGACACGCCCGGATCAGCGGGCGTTCAACTCAGTTGCTCTCGGACGCGGTGCAGGCGTGGCACAGGCCGGCCTTGCCGCGCGCCTGCTCCGGGATGCGTGACAGCAGGGACGCCTCGAATTTGGCTTGGTCGCACCAGCAGGGGAACCGCAGCACGCCCTCGGCATGCTCCTCCACCAGTGCGCACTCATTGGGCTGGCCGCATTGCGGGCAGTGGGTGGGGTCGGCGGGTAGGGCGACTTGCATGGTGCGGACCTCGCGCCACCCTTGCGAACGGGCTGCGCCTCAGTGGACGATCACCGGATTCTGGGCCAGTTCGGCGTAACTTTCCAGCGTGTCCTCCACCTCTTCCTGTGTCGGAGTGTTGCGCTGCCAGGCATCGATTTTCTGCTGGAACAGCTCGGCCCAGGAGCCGTCCAGATAGAGCTCCTTGCCGGAGCGCTTGTCAACGATCTCGAAGCCGTGGCGCGCGAGGGCTGGCGCCGGGTTCGCTGCGGCGGTCTGGTCCAGATCGCCGTCGGCCAGAAGATGCACCACGGCGAAGGTGTCCGAGTCATAGAGCATGTGCATGGTGGTGTTTCCTCAAGCGGGTGAACCTTATCTAAGAACGTTCGAGCTGATTTCAAGGCTGACAGCCGGGGGCAACTATTTTGGGGTGCCCGCGGTCACGGCCGTTCGATCGCGCTGAGCTGCTGGTCCACGAAGTCGCCGTTGGCCTGGGTGATGCGGATGCGCACGGGCAGGTAGTCCAGCGTCCGTCCCAGCCAGAGTTCGATCCGGGTGTCGTACTCGCGGCGAGGCTGGCGCAGCAGTTTGAGGGTGGGCAGGGCCTGGCCGGCCAACGCCAACGTCTCCTCCCGCTCCACGCTGAGTACCCAGGGTTCGGCGTCGCGTGTGCCGGCGGTCTGAATGGTCAGCTGGCTGCCGGGCGGAAAGCGCCCCGGCTGGCCGGCGATCAGCGCGCCAAGCTGCAGGAACAGGCTGAGCCGGTCCTGGGCTCCGGGCAGCAGCCGGGCCTCGGGCGTGTTGGTGCTGAAGGTGATGCGACCCTGGGCATGGTCGAAGTGCGCCGCCTGCTCGCCGCGCCGGGGCCGGTCGGCGAAGCGGGTCGGTGCCAGCCCCTGCGGCGTGAGGCTGCCGACGCTGCTCTGGCTGCGCGAGCCGATGAGGAAGGCGCTGATCGTCAGGTGGGCTTCGTACTGCGTCGCGTCGTGGCGCCACAGCAGCTCGGCGCTGGCATGGTAGGGCAGCTGGCGTGCCTCGGCCTGCACCTTGTAGGACAGGCGGGCAGAGCCGGGCACGATGGCCGGGCCGACGGTGGTGGGGGGCTCGCTGCTGGCGGGCGCCGAGGCCCCGGCATCAGGCGCCTGGGCCGCGGACGCTTCCGGCACGGCAGGGGCTTGCGCCAGGGCCGGGCCGACCTCGGTATCGGACAACGGGGCTGGCACAGGTTCCGCCGTGACCGCCATTTCCGCCGGCTCGGGCGCGGCGGCGGGCTGGGCCGGGCGCGCGGGCGCGGGTCGCGGTCTGGCGGGTCGGGGGCGCGCTGCGGGCGGCGCCGGCTTCGGAAGCGCGGCGACGGGCGCCGAGGGCGGTGGCGGGGCGGGCAGGGTGCGCGTCAGCAGCGGGCGCACGGGCGGCGGCGCGGCGGGGCGGACGGTCCACTGCGGCAGCCCGATCAACAGCAGCAGGTGGGCGGCCAGCACGGCGAGTGCGAGTGCGGCCAGCCCGGCCGGCGCGAGCACGCGCCGGGGCGGGCGGGGCCCAGGCGCGCTCATGCGCCGCGGTAGCCCAGGTCGCTGGACAGCTGGCCGGCCATGGCGCGCAGCGCCTGCGCCACGGCGCCGTCCCAGCTCGCGTCGAAGGTGGCCGAGGAGCCCATGGACAGGACGCCCAGCAGCAGGTGGCCGTCGGCATCGAACACCGGCGCGCACAGGCCGACGATGCCGGGCATCAGCACGTCCACCACGCGGCCCAGGCCGTGCCGGCGGGTCTCCTCCAGCAGGGCCTGTACCTCGGCCGCCGTCGCCGGCACGTCGGGACGGCCCATCTTCCTGGCGTTGGCCAGCTCCTCCTCGATCATGGCCGCCAGCCGCGCGGGCTGGGCGCCGCCGCGCGTCATGAAGGCGGCGAAGCAGCGCCCCGTGGCCGAGGACAGCAGCGGCATCACATCGCCCAGGCGCAGGTTGACCGGCGTGGACAGCGGCGATTCGTCCCAGTGCACGAGGGTCGGGCCGTGGTTGCCCCAGACCGCCAGCGCCAGCGTATGGCCGACCTGCGCCATCAGCCCGCCCACGCGCTCGCGCGCCAGCTTCACCGCGTCCTGCCGCGCCAGCGCGGCCAGGCCCAGGTGCAGGGCGGCCGGCCCGAGGTCGTAGCGCGTGCTGGCTGCGTCCTGCACCACCAGGCCCATGCGCTGAAAGCTCACCAGGTAGCGGTGCGCCTTGGCCGCGCTCATCTGCGCCGCCGCCGCCAGGTCGCGCAGCATCAGCGGGCCCGTGGCACGTCCCAGCACCTCCAGCAGGGCAAAACCGACCTCCACCGATTGGATGCCGGCGCGCTCCTTGTCCGGCGCCTCCGCGCGTGCTTCGTCCATATGACCTAGAATCCAGATTTCGTTTAGTTGAATTGATTTCTCAATCCGTAATCATCGCGTGTCGCGTCCCGGTTGCGGCTTGAGCCACACAGGAGGCAATCCCCATGAAACTCGCTACCTACAAAGACGGCTCGCGCGACGGTCAGCTCGTCGTTGTCTCCCGCGACCTGAGCACGGCGCATTATGCGACCGGCATCGCCACGCGCATGCAGCAGCTGCTGGACGACTGGAACTTCCTCGCGCCCCAGCTGCAGGACCTGTACGCCCAGCTCAACAGCGGCAAGGCGCCGCACCCGTTCCCCTTCGATCCCAAGCAGTGCATGGCGCCGCTGCCGCGCGCCTACCAGTGGGCGGACGGCTCGGCCTACCTGAACCACGTCGAGCTGGTGCGCAAGGCGCGCAACTCCGAAGTGCCGGCCAGCTTCTACACCGACCCGCTGATGTACCAGGGCGGCAGCGATGACTTCATCGGCCCCTGCGACGACGTAGTGGTGCCCAGCGAGGCCTTCGGCATCGACTTCGAGGCCGAGATCGCCGTGGTCACGGCCGACGTGCCGATGGGCAGCACGCCCGAGCGCGCGCTGGACGGTATCCGCCTGGTGATGCTGGTCAACGACGTGTCGCTGCGCAACCTGATCCCGAGCGAGCTGGCCAAGGGCTTCGGCTTCTTCCAGAGCAAGCCGGCGACCGCGTTCAGCCCCGTGGCCGTGACGCTGGACGAGCTGGGCGGCGCCTGGGACCATGGCCGCCTCAACCTGACGCTGCAGTCCACCTGGAACGGCCGCAAGGTCGGCCTGTGCGACGCCGGCCCGGAAATGACCTTCCACTTCGGCCAGCTGATCGCCCACATCGCCAAGACGCGCAACGTGCGCGCCGGCTCCATCGTCGGCAGCGGCACCGTGAGCAACAAGGGCGTGGAGGTCAATGGCCGTCCCGAGTGGCCCAAGGGCTACAGCTGCATCGCCGAGAAGCGCTGCATCGAGACCATCCAGGGCGGCAAGCCCACGACCGAGTTCATGAAGTACGGCGACACCATCCGCATCGAGATGAAGGGCCTGGACGGCCAGAGCCTCTTCGGCGCGATCGACCAGGAAATCGTCGCCCCGGCAGCCTGATTTCCCGCCGCTCTTCTTCCGCATGACTGCACGACGCCTGGCGCAAGCCGGGCGTCGTGCTTTTCAGGGGACGGCCGACACGGTCGTCCTTGTCTTCAACCGTTCAAGGAGATCCCATGGACCGCAGAACCTTTCTGGCCAGCCTGGCCGCCACCAGCAGCGTCGCCGTCTCCGGCGTGCAGGCGCAGCCCAATTACCCGGCCCAGCCGATCCGCTGGGTCGTGCCCTATCCGGCCGGTGGCGGCACCGACGTGCTGGCGCGCACCGTGGCCGAGGCCATGCGCCCGGCGCTGGGCCAGCAATTGCTGGTGGACAACCGTCCCGGCGCTTCCACCAACATCGGCGGACAGCTCGTCGCCACCGCCAAGCCCGACGGCTACACCATCCTGTCGGCCGACAATGCGCTGCTGGCCTTCAACGAGCACCTGTTCAGCAAGCTGCCGTTCAACGTGGAGAAGGACTTCACCTACATCGGCGGCATCAGCCGCTTCCCGCTGGCGCTGGTGGTGCACCCGTCGTTCGAGGCGCGCACGCTGAAGGACTTCATCGCCTACGCCAAGGCTCATCCCGGCGCGCTGAACTATGCGTCGCCCGGCAACGGCTCGCCGCACCACCTGGCCATGGAAATGTTCAAGCAGCGCACGGGCACCTTCCTCACCCACATCCCGTACCGCGGCGCGGCGCCGGCGATGCAGGACGTGATGGGTGGCCAGGTGCCCTGCATGTTCCTGGACCTGGCGGCCGGCCTGTCCGTCATCCAGTCCGGCAAGGTGCGCGTGCTGGGCATCGGCACGGCCAAGCGCATCCAGCAGCTGCCCAACGTGCCGACGCTGGCCGAGGGCGGCGTGCCCAACACCGAGGTGTTCGCCTTCCAGGGCCTGCTGGGGCCGGCCGGACTGCCGTCGGCCGTCACCAGCCGGCTGAACCTGGAGCTGAACAAGGCCCTGGCCGATCCGGCCGTGGCCAAGCGCATGACCGAGTTCGGCATGGAGGCGCTGCCCGGCACGCCCGAGCAGTTCCACAAGCTGGCGCGCGCCGAATCCAGGCGCTGGGGCGAGATCATCCGCGCCCAGGGCATCAAGCTCGACTGACCGGGCGGTCCCGGCCAGAGGCGGCGTCCGTGTCCAGGCGGGGACATATGCATCCTCGTTTTGCTTCCTTCACTTTCGGGGAAGCCTTGGTTCAAATGCCGCCTCGCCGGTGGTGCCGGGTCTGATCCGGCCCGCCCTCTCAGCCAAGCCATTCCCCCATCAAGGGCGGCCGACCAGGCCGCCCTTGTCTTTTGAACCGTTCAAGGAGATCCCATGAACCGCAGAAACTTCCTGGCCAGCCTGGCCGCCACCACCGGCGTCGCTGCCTCCGGCGTGCAGGCGCAGCCCAGCTTCCCGACCCAGCCGATCCGCTGGGTCGTGCCCTATCCGGCCGGCGGCGGCACGGACCTGCTGGCGCGCACCATCGCCGAGGCCATGCGCCCGGCGCTGGGCCAGCAGCTGCAGGTGGACAACCGCCCGGGCGCGGCCACCAACACCGGCGCGCAGATCGTCGCCAGCGCCCGGCCGGACGGCTACAGCCTGCTGTCGGCCGACAATGCCGTGCTGGCCTTCAACGAACACCTGTTCAGCAAGCTGCCGTTCAACCCGGAAAAGGACTTCACCTACATCGGCGGCATTAGCCGCTTCCCGCTGGCGCTGGTGGTGCACCCGTCCTTCGAGGCGCGTACGCTGAAGGATTTCATCGCCTACGCCAAGGCCAACCCCGGCAAGCTCAGCTACACCTCGCCCGGCAACGGCTCGCCGCACCACCTGGCCATGGAGCTGTTCAAGCAGCGCACCGGCACCGACATCGCCCATGCGCCCAACCAGGGCGCGGCCCTGGCGATGCAGGATGTGGCGAAGGGCCAGGTGCCCTGCATGTTCCTGGACCTGCCCACCGGGCTGTCCACGATGCAGTCCGGCAAGGTCCGCGTGCTCAGCGTCGGGACGGCCAAGCGCGTGCCGCAGCTGCCCGGCGCGCCGACACTGGCCGAGAGCGGTGTGGCCAACGCCGAGGTGTTCGCCTTCCAGGGCCTGCTGGGGCCGGCCCGCTTGCCGCCGGTCGTGACCGGCCGCCTGAGCCTGGAGCTGAACCTGGCGCTGGCCGATCCCGCCGTGGCCCGGCGCATGACCGAATTGGGCATGGAGCCCCTGCCCGGCACGCCCGAGCGCTTCCACGCGCTGGCCCGCGCCGAGGCCAAGCGCTGGGGCGAGATCATCCGCACCACCGGCCTCAAGCTGGCCTGATCGGGCATGAAAAAGGCCGCGCCTCCGTCCAGGAGGGCGCGGCCCTTGCCGGCCGTGGCGCGCGGCCACGGCGGGGGAGGGGTCAGGCCAACGAGGGGTCGGCCGCCATGCTGTCGAACTTCTTGAAGTACTCGCGCGCCAGCGCCACCAGCTGCGCATCACTCGGGTGGTCCGTCGCCACCGAATCGACGATCGCGCCGGCCACCGCCTTGTTGTGCGAGGCCGCCCAGTCACGGAACTGGTTGCGCGCCAGGCCGGGGCCGGTCAGCAGCACCTCACGCGTGCCGTTCAGCGCCGTGGCGATGTCGGCAAAAAAGGCGGCGTTGTCCTCGGCCTTGCCCTGGTGCTTGTGGTGGCTGCGCGACTTGATGCGCTGGGCCTCGATGTGCTCGCGGTCGAACATCACCACATGGGCTTCGGAATGATCCAACCAGACAACAGCGTGAAAAGTGCTCATGCAGGGCTTCCTTGAGGGTTGAGAAAACGTTCGGTTGGGTGCTCAGGCCGGACGGTGCCGCTCGAACTTTTCCTGGCACGGGATGCAGCGGGGCGCCTCGGGCGTGGCGTGCAGGCGGGCGGCCGGGATGTCCACGCCGCACTCGGTGCACTCGCCGTAGCGGCCGGCCTCGATGCGCGCCAGCGCGTCGTCGATCGCGGCCAGCTCGGCGACTTCACGCTCGCCGAGCGCGAACGCCAGCTCGCGCTCCGTCGTCGCCTGGGCGCGGGGGTCTTCCGGGCGGCCGAACTGCTCGGCCGCCGTCTCGGCGCGGCCCACCACGCCGCCGCGCTGTTCGGCGATCTGGCGCAGCAGCTCGGCACGCATCTGCAGCAATTGCGGCCGGTAGGGCGCAGCTTGTTGTTTGTCCATTGGCTTGACTCCTTGGCTTGTCGTTGAGGTCATCATCCACCGCCTGTATGACAGCGTCTTTGACAAAGGTCAAGCCTGCCGGAGGGCCCCGGCGGCGGGCCGCGCGGGGCATATGTTTATGCTTTTTTTGTGGAAATGACAGGGCCATAATGGGCGCCCTATGCACACCCTGCGCGCCGCCCGCCTGATCACCCGCCTCGTGCTGGTGGCGTGGCTGCTGGCGCTGGGCGCGGCCATCGCCTCGCCGCTGCTCAAGCCGCAGGCGCTGTCGCTGGTTTGCTCGGGCGTCGGCGTCGTCAAGCTGCTGCCGCAGGACGACGGCGACGCCGAGGGCATGGCCGGCCAGGCCCTGGACTGCCCGCTGTGCCTCACGCCCGGCGCGCCGCCGCCGGTCCCGGCGCGGGCGGGCGAACCGGTCAGCCCGCTGGCCCATGTGCTGCGTCCAATCCCGGCGGCGCACATTGCCTGGCTCACCGCAGCGCCGCTGCCGCCACGCGGTCCACCCCGTCATTCCTGAACTCTCGTTTTCATAGCGCCTGACGCCAGCTCCTGAAAGGCTGCAGGCCGATTCGACGTATTTCAAGGAGTGCGCCATGCGCCCCCATCGCATGGCCGCGGCATTGTCTGCGGCCTTTTCTCCCGTGCTTGTGCCCTTCGTGCTGCTGTCGCCGGCCCAGGCGCAGCCCGCTCCCGATCCAGCCGACGCGCCCGTCAAGTCGCTGGGCGTAGTCACTATCTCCAGCGGCCAGCCGACCTCGCTGCCCACGCAGATCCCGACCACCATCGAGGGCGTGACGCGCGAGCAGATCGAGCAGACCGTCAACGCCACCGACAGCGAGGACGCGCTCAAGTACCTGCCCAGCCTGCTGGTGCGCAAGCGCTACATCGGCGACTACAACCACGCCATCCTGTCCAGCCGCGCCTCGGGTACCGGCAACAGCGCGCGCTCGGCCGTCTACGCCGACGGCATCCTGCTGTCCAACTACCTGGGCAACGGCGTCGGCGGCCTGAGCTTTCCGCCGCGCTGGGGCTTGGTCACGCCCGAGGAGATCGAGCGGGTGGATGTGCTCTACGGCCCGTTCTCCGCCGCCTACCCCGGCAACTCGGTCGGCGCGGTGGTCGATTACGTGACCCGCATGCCGACCCGCCTGGAGGCCCACGTCAAGATGGGCTACACGCACCAGCCCTTCGACCTCTACAACACGCACGAGACCTACCGCGCCTGGCAAAGCAGCGCCTCGCTGGGCAGCAAGAGCGGCGACTGGTCCTGGTGGTTCAACGTCAGCCACACCGACAGCGAGGGCCAGCCGTTGACCTTCGCCACCCGGCTGCTGAGCACCGGGACCCCCGGCACGGCCGGCACGCCCGTCACCGGCGCCGTGCTGGACAAGAACAACGCCAACGCGCCGTGGGTCATCCTGGGCACCGGCACCCAGTACCGCACGCAGCAGGACCACCTCAAGGTCAAGCTGGCCTACGACGTCACGCCCACGCTGCGCGCCAGCTACACCCTGGGCCTGTGGCAGAACGAGTCGCAGGGCCGGCCCATGTCCTACCTGCGCGACGCCCAGGGCAACCCGGTCACCAGCGGGCCGATCAACATCGGCGGCCAGTCCTTCGGCGCCCTGACCGGCGGCGACTTCGCGCTCAGCAACGACCGCAGCAGCCACAGCCTGCACGGCCTCTCGCTCAAGAGCCGAACCCAGGGCACCTGGGACTGGGAGGTGGCCGCCAGCCTGTACGACTACGGCCGCGACACCCAGCGTCGCAACGCCGCCGGCAACACCCTGCCCAATGCGGCCAGCGGCGGTGCCGGCACGCTGGCCGACGGCAGCGGTACCGGCTGGGACAACCTGGCCCTGCGCGGCACTTGGCGCCCAGCCGGCGGGCCCGGCCCGCATGTCGTGGACTTCGGTTTCCAGCAGGATCGCTACCAGCTGCGCTATCTCACCTCGAACGTCCCCGGCAACTGGCTGACCGACGGCGCCGGCGCCCTGGCCAGCAACGTGCGCGGCGACACCCGGCTGCGCAGCCTGTACGCGCAGGACACCTGGGCCTTCGCGCCGAAGTGGAAAGCCGTGCTGGGCGCGCGCGCCGAGGCCTGGAGCGCCAGCAACGGCCTCACGGCCTTCTCGGCCGGCAGCGCGCTGGCCTTCCCCGAGCGCAGCGAGCACGCCGTCTCGCCCAAGGCCGCGCTCTCGTACCAGTGGGCGCCCGACACGGTGCTCAAGGCCTCGCTGGGCCGCGCGGTGCGCTTCCCCACCGTGGGCGAGCTGTACGGCGCGACCTCGACCACCAACTCCCAGTACATCAACGACCCCAACCTGCGGCCCGAGAAGTCCTGGACCACCGAGCTGACGGCCGAGAAGGACCTGGGCAACGCGCTGCTGCGCCTGACCTTCTTCGCCGAGAACACGCGCGACGCGCTCTACGCCCAGACCCTGTTCGACCCGGCGGCCAACAAGAACATCAGCCGCGTGCAGAACGTCGGCCGCATCGCCACCCAGGGCCTGGAGGTGGCCTACAGCGGCAACGACGTGGCGCTGCGCGGGCTGGACCTGAACGCCAGCCTCACCTACGCGCGCTCGCTGATCAAGGAGAACGCCGGCTTCGTCACGACGCCGGGCGACACGATCGGCAAGTGGCAGCCCAACATCCCGCAGTGGCGCGCCAGCGCCGTGGCCAGCTACCGCTTCGACGAGCGCTGGAGCGCCAGCCTGGGCGCGCGCTACAGCGGCAAGCAGTACCGCACGCTCGACAACTCGGACGTGAACGGCTTCACCTACATGGGCGTGAGCCGGTACTTCACCACCGACCTGCGCGTGCGCTACCGGATCAACCAGCAGCTCACCGCGTCGGCCGGCATCGACAACCTCAACATCTATCAGTATTGGAACTTCCACCCCTACCCGCAGCGCAGCTACCACGCCGAGCTGAAGGCCGACTTCTGACCCCGACCGCTCACCGGAGACTTGCCATGAAAACTCTCAAAACCATAGCTGTCTGTGCCCTGCTGTCGGGCGCTACAGCCTCTTTTGCCCATGTGACCCTGGAGCAGCCCGAGGCCACGGCCGGCAGCACCTACAAGGCCGTGTTCAAGGTCGGTCACGCCTGCGCCGCATCGGGCGCGACCACCGGCCTGGTGGTGCGGCTGCCGGCAGGCTTCGCCGACGCGCACCCGGTGCCCAAGGCCGGCTGGACCACCCGCGTCGTGCGCGCCGCGCCCGAGGGCCAGGCCCCCGCGGCCGCGGCGGCCGTGGTCGAGGTGCGCTGGGACGCCAGGGACGCCGAGGCCGCGCTGCCCGACGCCTTCTACGACGAATTCACCGTGCGCGGCCGCCTGCCCGCCAGCGCCGGCCCGCTCTGGTTCAAGGTGCTGCAGCGGTGCGACGCGGGCCAGGCCGACTGGGCCGAGGTGCCCGCCAGCGGTACCGACACCCGGGGCCTGAAGGCGCCCGCCGCGCGGCTCGACGTCCGCCCCGCGCCGGCCGCCGCACCGCACGCCCACTGACCCCCCTCTGTCTTTTCAAGGAATTCCCCTATGACCTCCACCAAATCCCTCCTGTTCATCGCCGCCGCCGTGCTGGCCACCAGCGCCGCCTGGGCCCAGTCCGTCCAGGTCGAAGGCGCCTGGGCGCGCGCCACCGTGCCCGGCCAGAAAGGCACCGGCGCCTTCATGAAGCTCACGGCGAAGGAGGGCGCCCAGCTCGTCGGCGCCGTCTCGCCGGCGGCCGGCGTGGCCGAGGTGCACGAGATGAAGCTCGAAGGCGACGTGATGCGCATGCGCGCCGTGCCCGTGCTCGACCTGCCGGCCGGCAAGGCCGTGGAACTCAAGCCCGGCGGCTACCACCTCATGCTGCAGGACCTCAAGGCACCGCTGGCGGCGGGCGGCACCGTGCCGCTGACCCTGGTGTTCAAGGACGGCAAGGGCGTGGAAAGCCGGCAGGAGCTGCAGCTGCCGGTGGCCAGCGCCGCGCCGGGCGCCGGGCACGCCCATGGGCACCACGACGCGGCCCACGGCGAGCACGGCACGCACAAGCACTGAACGGCTCCCGCGCGCCCATGCCCGGCGCGCGGCCATCGGGTAAGCTGTGACGCATCACACAACAACCCGCTTCGGAGCAGCCATGAGCGATTCCTCCCCGTTCGGCTTTGGCAAGTTCATCCCCGGCTTTGACTTCCTGCAGAACCTGGCCAGTTCGACCGTCAAGGGCGCGTCCGGCGCCGTGCCGCCAGGCTCCTCGCTGCCGCAGTGGGTGGCGCCGACGCTGAGCGTCGAGGAGCTCGACAAGCGCATCGCCGAGCTGAAGGCGGTCCAGTTCTGGCTCGACCAGAACGCCACCGCGCTCAAGGCCACCATCCAGGCGCTGGAGGTGCAGAAGATGACGCTGGCCACCCTGCAGGGCATGAACGTCAGCATGGCCGAGGTCGCCAAGGCCTTCCAGTTCCCGGCCGCCGGCGCCGCGCCGGCCGAAGCCCCCGCCCCCGCCCCTGCACCTGCACCTGCACCTGCGCCTGCCGAGACTGCCGCGCCGAAGGCGGCGGCCCAGGCCGCCCCGCCCGAGCCGCCGCCGGCCGGCGTGGTCGATCCGCTGCAGTGGTGGGGCGCGCTGACCCAGCAGTTCCAGCAGATCGCCGCCAGCGCCTTGCAGGACCCCGCCACCCAGCAGGCCTTCGCCGCAGCCCAGCAGACGGCCACCGGCTTCGCGCAGGACGCCATGAAGACCGCCGCCGACATGGCGGCTTCCGCGCAGCAGGCGGCGAGCCCGGCCACTGCGCCGGCTCCGGCGCCGACGACGCCCCCGGAGGCCCCGCCCGCCGCCGCGAAGAAAGCCGCCGCCAGGAAGGCCGCGCCGCGCAAGACCGCGACGCGCCCCGGCCCCACGGGAGGTGGGGCATGAGCCCGGGCCGGGCGTGCCGCGCTCGGGAGGCGGCATGAAGCTGTTCCCCTGCGGCCACGCCACCCACCCGCAATGGCCCATGGCCGCCGCGCTGGTGCTGGCGCAGCTGCGCGCCCAGATGGCGCTGCCCGACCACGCCGCCGCCCCCACCCTGGGGCTGCTCTACATCACCGACCACTACGCCGGCGAGGCGCAGGCACTGCTTGATTTCCTGCGCGCCGAGCTGCCCCAGGTCACTGACTGGGCCGGCACCGTCGGCGTGGGTGTGGCCGTGAACAACGCCGAGTATTTCGACGAGCCCGGCCTGGCCGTGATGCTCTGCGAGCTGCCGCCCGACCAGTACCGCGTCTTCTCCGGCGTGGCGCCGCTGGGGCATGAATTCGAGGCCGAGCGCGCGCTAGTGCATGCCGATGCCGGCACGCCGGAGCTGACCGAGCTGATCGCCGAAGTGGCCGAGCGCACCCGCTCGGGCGACCTGTTCGGCGGGCTGGCCACTAGCCGCTCCAACCCCGTGCAGTTCGCCATCGGCGTGCACGACCAGCCGGCCGAGGCCGGCGCCGCGCGCGGCGTCTGGCGCGGCGGCCTCAGCGGCGTCGCCTTCGGCGCCGACGTGCGCCTGGTCACCCGCGTCACCCAGGGCTGCGAGCCCGTTGCCCCCGAGCGCGAGGTGACGGCGGTGGATGGCAACCTGCTGCTGACGCTGGACGGCGAGCCCGCGCTCGACGTGCTGCTGCGCGACCTGCGCCTCACGCTGGACGAACCGCTGACCCCGCAGAGCCCGGTGCTGGCCACCCTGCGCGCCACGCTGGTCGGCCTCAGCGAGACCGATCACGCCATGGAGCCCCGCACGGGCCACTTCGCCGGCGACGTGATCGTGCGCCACATCGTAGGGCTGGACCCGCGCCGTCGCGGCGTGGCGGTGGCCGACCGGCCGACGGTGGGCATGCGGCTGGCCTTCTGCCAGCGCCACGCTCAGGCGGCGCGCGCCGACCTGGTGCGCATCTGCGCCGAGATCCGCGAGGAGCTGGAGCCTCGGGAGCTGTCGCGGGAGACTGCCGGCGCCCTGGCGGCGCCGGCCGCCGCAGCCGCGCCACACCCGGCCCGGCGCATCGCCGGTGCTGTGTATGTCAGCTGCGCCGGCCGAGGCGGCCCCTTCTTCGGCGGCCCCAGCGCCGAGCTGCAGATCCTGCGCCACGCCCTGGGCGACGTCCCGCTGGTCGGCTTCTTCGCCAGCGGCGAGATCGCCGGCCACCGGCTCTACAGCTACACCGGCGTGCTGACCGTCTTCACCAGCGACGACCCGGCGGCCTGAAGGATTCTTGCCCTTCGGCGCCTGCGTGGCGGGCGTGAGAGGCTATCAAAAAAAGAGCGGATTCAGGCCTCGTCCAAGTAGCCGCGCGCCGTGGCGGCCGCCGGGTCCTCGAAGATGGCCATGGCCGTCAGCAGCCGCCTGAACCCCAGCTTGCGGTAGAAGCCCTCCTTGCCGGGCACGGCGTACAGGATGATCTTCTTATGGCCCCGCGACGCCTCGACCAGCCGGGCCACCACCTCGCGCCCCAGGCCGGCCCCTTGATGGCTCGGCATGACGGCGACATCGCAGATGTAGGAGCAGTCGGCGCCATCCGACAAGGCCCGGCCCGCGGCCACCAGTTTGCCGCCCTCATGGGCGAAGCACTTGAAGCGGCTGTGGGTGAAGACCGTTCGCAAGTGCTCGGCGCTCTTGTTTCCGAGAGGTGCCAGGCGGTAGAGCGATTCGAGTTCGCTCCAGTCGAGGGTGTCTTGGCTGTCGGTCCAGGCAATGGGCATGGGGATTCTTGAGGGCGGACGTTGGACTTAACCGGGCTGCCGTGGCGGTCCGGTTGAGCGAGCGGTCAGGCGTCACTCTGTGATGGTGCGGACCCCGGAAACTTACGACCAACAATGTGCGCTAGCCAGCCCGCAATGGCTGCGCCCACAACGAGGACCGCGACTACTGTGAGATAGCTGATGTTGTACTTTTCGGGGTCTCGGATGACATTCAGTAGAGCACCTAGTCCGAGACCGCCAAGGGTGCCGCCAGCAGCCAGCCCGAGAAGACCGATCGCGCCATAGACTGGACCAGAAACCAATCCAACTGCTCCAAATAGGACGAAGAACCCAATGCCAGTCAGCAAGCCGATGCCGCCACCGGTTAAGAGCTCCCAGGATCGTTGCAGCCAAGACTTCTCCTCGACACCGAGGTAGTACGCCACTAGGTTGGCCGCGCACATGACAACGGCGATCGTGACGCCTTGGGCAACGCGGACAATTGGTGGATTTGCGGCCATGGTTGTTCTCCTGATGCAACGTTGATAACCGCGCCTGCGGAGGCCGGCAAAGCCGGATGGTTGAGCGGCGGGGTCAGGCGGTACGCGAGTTTGCTGCTGTCATGCTTCAGGAACAAGATTGCATCGGCAGTAGCTACAGACCTTGGCCTGCTTCGGAATGAATGACTTGCAGTCCGGACAAAGAACATGTGTCTTTGGGTTTGGCTGGATCCTTGAAGAAGCGAGAAACTGAACATGTCGATGTATGTCAGTCAAGACGAGCACGACGCCAAAAATAACAACCGAGAGTAGGAACCATGCAATCAGGCCTAGAACTGCGCCTCCCACTCCATAGGTGTTGTAGCCACCAAGCACGCCGACAAGTAACAACACCCAGAGTGCCACTTCTATCAAGGTCTCGAATGAAGAAATGATGAGTCGACTTAGCATGCTGCCACCAGTTACCAATGTTGCATTAAGAAGAGAACTTAATGTAATGTGAACCGCACAAGGAGGCAGGCTATCTCTGGCGTGGGTGGTCCAAATTGGCAGGCCAAACAGCTGGACACCCGCACGCCCCAAGGCTGGGCGAACCCCGGACGCCTTCGTGACGTAAGTCCGGATTCCGGGAGGATGGCGCAGTCTTGATGCCCCGCACGACATGCGTGCACCCGGGCCAGGGGCACCTGCGGGATCAGCGCCGCAGCTGGGTGAAGGCCTCGAACTCCCAGCGGCGCATGGCCAGCAGCAGGGTGTAGCCCTCGCGGTCGGGCTCGGCCAGCTTCTGGTCGGCCAGGTGCTGCTGGGCGAAGTCCTGCGCCACGCGCTGCATGCGCTCCACGAAGGACGGCGCCAGCGCGCGGCTGACCGAGCCGTGCACCAGCAGCAGGCCCTCGTCGGCGCCGTCGAAGCCGCCCGCGAAGTAGTCGAGCAGGGCGTGCTCGCGGAAGTAGTTCATCACCGGCCCGTGCGGGCGCCAGCGGAAGGTCTTGGCCAGCTTGAGCCGGTAGCGGTTGAGCGGCCGCAGCTCGATGATGCCGATGCGGTCGAGCTGCGCCAGGTACTTGACGCCCTCGGCCTCGGTGAGCCGGTAGTTCGCGCTCATCTGCTCCAGCGTCCACTGGCTCAGCACGCAGATCGCCACCAGCAGCAGCTTCTTGTCGGCCACCACCGCCTGCTCCTGCGCCTGCGTGAGTTCGGCCAGCAGTGGCTGGGCGTCGGCCACGCGGCGCGCCAGTTCGGCAAAGTCGAGCTTCAGCGCACGGCAGATCGCATCGATGCGTGACAGCGGCATGTCGCCCTTGGCCAGCATGCGCTTGACGCTGGATTCGGCCAGGCCTAGCGCCCGCGCCAGGTCGGCGTAGGTCATCTGGGCGGCCTTGAGTTCCTTCTTCAGATGCAGGACGAGGTCGGCGGTGGTGCTCATGGAGGTTCGTGGTGGAGGATTGGGTATCGTACTGTGATACCAGTGGTGTTTCTTAAAGCGTTTCAATGCATTATTCGCCACTCCTGGCGCCTTGCCGGGGCAGACTTCGCCGCATCCACTCCCTGCAAGGACGATGTCATGAACTTCCGCTTCCCCTCGGCCACGCCCCCGGCGCCGTCCCGCGCCGAGGTCGCGCTGCTGGCCGCCGTGGCGGCGCTGCTGGCGCTGGCCGCGTTCGGCCCGCCCCTGGCGCTGCCGGCGCACTACCACGCCTTCGCCGACCAGCGCCCCCTGTGGGGCCTGCCCTGCGCGATGGACGTGCTGAGCAACCTCGGTTTTGTCCTGGCCGGCGCGGCCGGGCTGTGGCGGCTGCGCCGGGCGCCGACTGCGGCCATCGCCCCGGCGCCGCGCGCGCTCGCGGCGCTGTTCTTCGTTGGACTGGCGCTGACCGCCGCCGGCTCGGCCGGGTACCACCTGCGGCCGGATGACGCCGGCCTGGCGCTGGACCGCGCCACGATGGGCGTGGCCTTCGCCGGCCTGCTCGGCTTGGCCGTGGCGGACCGCCTGAGCGCGCGGGCCGGGCTGGCGCTGGCAGGGCTCACGCTCGTGCTGGCGCCGCTGGCCGCCGGCCTGCCCCTGGTGAACGGCAACATGGGGCCCTGGGCCGTGCTGCAGGGCGGCGGCGCGCTGCTGCTGGTGGCGCTGGCGTTCAGGCGGCCGCAGCCGGCGGCGCTGGGCTTTTCCCTCGCCGCCGTGCTCGCGCTCTACGCCGTGGCCAAGGCGCTGGAGCTGGGCGACCACGCGGTGTTTGAGCTGACGGACGGCCTCGTGTCGGGGCACAGCCTCAAGCACCTGGTGGCGGCAGGCGCGGCGATCACGGTGGGGCGGGCGCTGCGCCGCACCCGTGCCGTCACGCCGGGCGGGCAGAATGACGCGCAGACCGCACCGGCGCGCGCCCCCCAGCCCTCGCGCACGGTTTGAAGAACAACACATCGAGAGGAGATCCCGCCATGGCCCACGAGTCCGCCACCCCGGCGCCTGCGCATTCGAACCAGTTCGCGCTGCTGCGCCAGCGCCGCTTCGCGCCCTTCTTCTGGACCCAGTTCGCCGGCGCGGCGAACGACAACCTGTTCAAGTTCGCCTTCACCGTGATGGTGACCTACCAGCTCAGCGTGGGCTGGCTGCCGCCAGCCATGGCCGGGCTGGTGATCGGTGCGCTGTTCATCCTGCCCTTCCTGCTGTTCTCGGCCACCAGCGGCCAGCTGACGGACAAGCACGACAAGACGGCGATGATCCGCTTCGTGAAGAACCTGGAGATCGCCATCATGGCAATCGCGGCCTTCGGCTTCATCACCGGCAGCGTCGCGGTGCTGCTGGGCTGCACCTTTCTGATGGGCCTGCACTCCACGTTGTTCGGCCCGGTCAAGTTCGCCTACCTGCCGCAGGTGCTCGATGAGCGTGAGCTCACGGGCGGCAACGGTATGGTCGAGATGGGCACCTTCGTCGCCATCCTGCTGGGCAACGTGGCCGGCGGGCTGATCGTGGCCCTGCCCGAGGTCGGCCATCGCAACGTCGCGCTGGCCTGCGTGGCGCTGGCCGTCGTCGGCCGGGCGGTGGCGCAGTTCATCCCGTCGGCGCCGGCGACCGACCCTGGCCTGAAGATCAACTGGAACCCGGTCAGCGAGACCGTGCGCAACCTGAAGCTGGCGCACGGCAACCTCGTGGTGTTCCGCTCGCTGCTGGGCATCAGCTGGATGTGGTTCTTCGGCGCGGTGTTCCTGAGCCAGTTCCCGAGCTTCGCCAAGGAGGTGCTGCACGGCAACGAGCAGGTGGCCTCGCTGCTGCTGGTGGTGTTCTCGGTCGGCATCGGCACCGGCTCGCTGCTGTGCGAGGTGCTGAGCCGCCGCCACGTCGAGATCGGCCTGGTGCCGCTGGGCGCGATCGGCATGAGCGTGTTCGCGGTGGACCTTTACTTCGCCTCGCGCGGCCTGCCGCCGGCGGCCGGCCTGACGCTGGGCCAGTTCCTCGCCGCGCCGGCCCACTGGCGCGTGATGGCCGACCTGGCCTTGCTGTCGCTGTTCGCCGGCCTGTACAGCGTGCCGATGTACGCGCTGATCCAGCTGCGCAGCCAGCCCACGCACCGCGCGCGCATCATCGCGGCGAACAACATCCTCAACGCGCTGTTCATGATCGCCAGCAGCGTGATCGCCGGCGTGCTGCTGAAGGCGGGCCTGAGCATCCCGCAGATCTTCCTGGCCGTGGGCCTGGCCAACGCGGTGGTGGCGGGCTACATCTTCCTGCTGGTGCCGGAGTACCTGCTGCGCTTCGTGGCCTGGGTGGCCTCGCACCTCGTCTACCGCTTCCGCATCGACGGCGATGCCCACATCCCGGTGCGGGGCGCGGCGGTGCTGGTGTGCAACCACGTCAGCTTCGTCGATGCCGTGCTGCTGATGGCGGCCAGCCCGCGACCCATCCGCTTCCTGATGGACCACCGCATCTTCCAGGTGCCGGTGCTGGGCGCGCTGTTCCGGCTGGCCAAGGCGATCCCGATCGCGCCGCGCGGCGAGGACCCGGCCGCCTACGAGGCCGCCTTCGACGCTGCCGCCCAGGTGCTGCGCGAGGGCGACCTGCTGGCCATCTTCCCCGAGGGCGGCCTCACGCGCGACGGCGCGCTGCAGGAATTCAAGGGCGGGATCATGAAGATCCTGGAGCGGGCGCGGGCCGACGGCCTGGACGCGCCGGTGGTGCCGATGGCGCTGACCAACCTCTGGGGCTCGTTCTTCAGCCGCATCGAGCAGGGCACGGCCATGGCGCGCCCGTTCCGGCGCGGGATGTTCAACCGCGTGGGGCTGAACGTGGGGGAAGCGCTCCGCGCGGATCAGGTGCAGCCGGCGCTCCTGCGCAGCCGGGTGCTGACCTTGCTCCATCCGGCGGATGAAAACCAGGCGTAGAGCCGGAAAAACCATCCCATTCTCGATTTGATGTCAACCTGCTTGCCAAGCAAAAATCAGGAGGAAACCATGCCAGAGACAACGAATGCGGCTTCCAGTGCGTTCACCTTATCCCCGCCTGAGGTGATGACGCCGTTGCCGCGAGAGATCGCCAAGGAGGCCGTCCCCTTATCCCGGGAAACCCAGGATGCCGTGGCGGATCAGGTGGACCGCTTCATGGAGGGCTTGCTCACCGAGGATGTCCAGAGCGACGCCTTCAAGGCCAGGCTGGACAGCGCCTTTGCCCTGGGACGGGAGGAGGTTTCGGTGGCCTCCAGCCTGATGCAGGGCCGGTTCATGCAGGGCAATTTTGTCGGCATCGAGGAAGGCGCGGCCTATCAGGCGATACAGGACATGCGGGGCCATCTGGATGAGCTGAATCCCGGCAAGGATGGGGATTTGTTTCAGCCCCGGAAATTCCTGGGGTTCATCCCTTTCGGCGACAGGCTGCAGGCCTATTTCAGAAAATACCAGAGCGCCGGTGCGCAGCTGCAAAAAAGCATGCAGCAGCTTTATTCAGCGCGCGACGACATGCAGCGGGACGTGGTCGAGATCGAGGCGACCCGAGTCAAGCTGTGGGAGGCCATGCAGAAGTTGGCGGCGGCCATCTATTTCGCCGAGACGCTCGACGCGAAGCTGGCCGCCAGGGTCGAATCCCTGCAGCTCACCGATCCCTCGCGGGCCAAGGCGCTCCAGCAGGAGGTCCTGTTCTACGCGCGGCAGAACCTGCAGGACATGCTGACGCAGCAATCCGTCTGCACCACGGGCTATCTGGCGCTCGACGTGCTCAAGAAGACCGGGCGCGAAATGATGAATGGTTGCACGCGGGTGGCCACCACGGGGATGAGCGCGCTGGCGGTCGCCCAGACCGTGGCGCGTGCCACGGGCAACCAGATCAAGGTCATGGAGATGCTCGGCGGCGTGAACAGCGCGATTGAAAATCTGGTGGCGGAGTCCGGCCGGCAGCTGAACCAGCATGTGGATAAAACCGCCCAATTTGCCCAGAGCCCGATGCTGGGCATCGAGAAAATGAAGGAAATGTTTGATCAGACCTTCAAGGCCATGGATGCCATGGACAATTTCCGCTCCAAGGCCATCGAAGTCATGGGTCAGAACAACGCCATCATCAAGGAGCAATTGACCCGGGCGGATCAATACATCGATCGGACTCGTCAGCAGAAAGCGCGAGAGGCGACCCGTGGCGCGGTGAGTGGTCCGGTCGCGCTGTGAATCTTTTCATCAACCGTTGATTTTTCAGGGGGTTTCCATGGCGACTAAATATGTGATGCAGCGAGACACCAATGGCTGGCGCATGCAGGTCTGGCTGTCCTTCATGCTGGCGGTATTGGCCAGCGGCATCGGCGTCTTGCTTTTGCCCAGCCAGGAGCTGGACCGGGCCTTTTTGGCCATCGGCTTCTTCTTTTGCCTTTTTGCCTCTTTTGCCGTGGCCAAGACTGTGCGGGACAACCGGGACGGCAACGTTGACACCGGCTCCTGGGTGATGACGGTGTGGATTGCCTTCGCCGCCGCGATTTGCCTGACCGCCTGGGGCTTGTGGCGGATGAATATCAGCGAATGGCAGAAGGGTTACATGGTCGCCAGCTGGCTCTTTCTCATCAGCAGCACGTTCACGCTGGCCAAGACCGTGCGGGACAAGCACGAGGCGGACCTGATGGACCGGGCCGGCGGCGCCGACCCCGATACCCGCCCCGGGGCCTTCTAATTTCCGGTCGTGGTCTTGGCGGCCAGGAAGCGCTGCTGGCGCATCAAGGATTCGCCGGCCAGCTGCGTCAGGCGGATCTCCTTGGCGTCCAGCTGGGCTTGAACCATGTCGATCTGCTCGTGCAACAAGTCCAGCGCGGTCTTGCCGCCGTCGATCCCGAGACTGGCACGGTCCTTGGGGGGCACCTGCAGGCAGCAGTGGATCGAGTCAGGGATGTACCTGCGGATGCACTCCCGGACATAGAGGGCGTCTTCGGTCGGCCAGCCGCAGCTGGCCTGGAGGCTGGCCATCAGGGAGACGCAGTGCTTGATCGATGCCTTCAGATGAGAGAGCCGGTGGATGGTTTCCTGGGGCGCTTGCGCGGCCATGGTTTCCATGGCGGCATCCAGTTGCCGGAGGTCGCTTTCGTCAACGATGGCCCCCAGGTCCAGCGGGACGGCGCCGTGGTCTGTCGGCCTTTTCCTGAAGGCCGCATGGATCCAGACGCCAAAGCCGCACAGCAGGGCGGCGCCGGCACCGATCAGCCACCATGACGCCTGGATGGCGCCCAGCAGCAGGCCTGTGGCGCCGACGGTGCAGCCGATGGCCTGGATGACGACCGCCGGGGTGGGCGGGCGGCGTTGGGCGGCCCCGAGACCTGCGGCGCTCAGTTGTTGCGACAAAGGGGCGCCCAGGCGATGCCGGGCCTTGGCGGCCGCCACCCGGGCCTTGACCGAGGGGGCGGCCTGTTCCTGGCGTGCTGGGCGTGCCAGGGTCGTGCGCTGATTCACGGGGCCTTGGGCGATGGCGTATCGCTTGTTCGGTTGCGGGTCATTCATGCTGAAGGTGATCTGTGGCGCCGCCTTGGGATGGGGCGCGCCGGATGGGATCTGGCGACGCGATGCGCAAGGATTGTCGCGCTCCTCGCGGCCGTTGGCAAAACGTCGAAAGGCCCGCGCGAGCGGGTGGGGCGTGTCGGCATTGGTCACCGTGCCAAGGCGCCGCTGCGGCGGGGCGCGAACCTGTGTGGCCTGGGCGACGGCGCCTATCGCGACGGATAGCCCGGGGGCGGAGGCGGCATGGGCGAGGAATAGGTCGGCCCCGGAGTGGTCATCATGCGACCGTAGACCGGAACCCGGTGCCCATTGGCGTACATGCACTGGATATACGCCGAGTCGTAGCCGCGCTGGCTGCCATAGGCGGAGGACTGGGCGTTGCCCGCGCCCACCGACGACCCCATCAGCAGGCCCACGCCGGCGCCCGTCGCCGCCCCGCGGTGATCGCCGCCGAGCGCGGCGCCGGCCAGGGCGCCCACCGCCGTGCCCACCACCGCGCTACCAACGGCGCTGGTGTTGGCTGCCTGGCTGGCGGTGACGCCGCCGATCTGGGACAGGGCGTACTGCCGGCAGTTCATGTCGTCGAGGCGGAACTGGTCGAAGCTCTTGCCGGTGCCGGGCAGGACCGTCACGCTCGGACCGGTGGGCATCACCGTGCAGGCCGTCAGGGTCAGCGCCGCCAGCGGCAGGGCAAGAAGGGAAAGGGCTCTCATCGCATCTCCTCAAATGGGGGCGGGCACATCGCCCATGCGCCGCCGGGATTCGCCATCGGGGCGGACCCGCTCACCTCGAACCGGCCGGCGCCGGCGGCTGGGCCGGCACCCGCTGCCAGCCGCCCGGACAGGACTGGACATAAGGGTGGTAGCCCTCGGGATTGGCGCAGTAGTACCACCAGGCGGGGGCGGGCTGCACGAAGGCGTTGCCCTCGGTGCCCGGGAGGTCGTCGCCACGCTCGATGTACTGCGGCGGCGCGGCGGGCACGGTGACCACGGGTGGCCAATAGTAGGAAGGGCCGGGGTAGTAGTAGGGGTAGCCGAAGCCCGGGCCCAGATAGAGGCCGATCCCGACCCGCGAGCCGCGGTGGCCATGACCGTGGCCATGACCGCCGCGGTCCGCCAGGGCCAGGCTGCTCGTGGCGAGCGCGGCCAGGGCCACCAGTCCCAGTGCTGTGTGTCGCAGTGTTCGCCTGTTCATGGATTCACCTCGGTCGCTCATACGGTCTGGGGGCGAATGGCGTCGCCCCATCTGTATTGATAACGCATGACGACCCGGTCCGGGCATGTCCGGAATGTAAAGTTGCCTCGCTCCCGTCGATCCGCTCGAAGCGGCGAGGCCGGGGCGGGCGTCGTTCCCGGCTTGTCATGGCCAAGCGCCGCCCCTCGGTCGCTTCGGGCAAGAGGTATCGAATGGCGATACCAGAAATACATTCTGCCGCCACCAGAGGCTAAATACGATGCTGATGGCGACCGCCGAACCGATGATTCGCAGCATGTTCAACCGGCCAAGGAGGCTCTCATGTTGGCGAATCGCCACCCCCTCATCGTCCAGCGCGACACGCGCGCCTGGCAGAAGATCGTGTCCCGCGGCCTCCTTGTCGTCAGCCTGCTGCTGGCGGGGCTCCCGCCCGCCGCCCAGGCGCAGAGCGAGGCGTCGGCCGCCCTCTCGATGCTGCCGATCGCCTCGGTGGTCGGTACGGCCTCCGTCGCCACGGCCGGGGCCGCCGCGCTGGGTTCGGCACCGCTGCTGGCCGCTGGCACGCTGCTGACCGTGCGGGCGGTGGAGGCCTCGGCGCGGGGCACGGTGCTGCTGCTGGAAAGCGCCTCGGACGGTGGCCGCCTGAGCGTGGAGGTGGTCGGCCGCAGTGTCGGCGCCTCGGCCGCCGGCGTGGGTGCGGCCGTGGCGGTGAGCGTGATCGGCACCGGCGTCATCCTCTCGGCCGCCGGCGAGGTGCTGGCCTTCATTCCCAACGAACTGGGCCGCGCGCTGCTCCACAACGAGCGCGTCACGCCCTGAGAACGGGAGAGCATCATGAAAGTGAAAGCAAAGCGCATCTCCGGGCGCGCCGGCTGGGCGGCCGCGCTGGTCGCGGCCGGCCTCGCGCTGGCCCCGGTCGCCCATGCGGGCCGAGCCTGCGAGGGCCAGCCGCCGAGCGTGCGCAGCGTCGAGCAGGGCCTGGCGCTGGCGCAGCGCACGGCGCAGGCGTTGGATGCCAGCGGCGCCCGCCTGGTGGTGCTGGCCCGCGCTGGGCAGGACCTGCGCCGCTACGGGCAGCACTATTCGCACCTGGGCCTGGCCTACCGGAACGAGCAAGGCCACTGGCGCGTGCTGCACAAGCTCAACGCCTGCGGCACCGCGGTGGCGGCGCTGTACCGGCAGGGCCTGGCCGAGTTCTTCCTGGACGACCTCTGGCGCCACGAGGCGGCCTGGGCGGTGCCGCAGCCCGAGGTACAGGCGCGCCTGCTGGTGCTGCTGACCGACCCGGCGCGCGCCACGGCGCTGCACGCGGCGCCGTACAGCATGGTGAGCTACGCCTGGGGGCGGCGTTACCAGCAGTCCAACCAGTGGGTACTGGAGACGCTGGCCGCGGCCATGGAGCCGTCGATCCGCACGCGCGAGCAGGCGCAGGCCTGGCTGCAGTTCAAGGACTACCAGCCGGCCGTGCTCACCCTGGGCCCCCTGACGCGGCTGGGGGCGCGCGTCGGATCAGCCCATATCGCCTTCGACGACCACCCGGGCGAGAAGCGCTTTGCCGACCGCATCGAGACGGTGAGCGCCGATTCGGTGTTCGCCTGGCTGCCCCGCGCGGGCTTGGCCGCGGCCCCGGTGGCGCTGCGTTTACAGTGAACCTTGGAGGGAGAGTGTCATGAGCAAAGCATTGCGTCTGTCGGAAAAATGGTTTCGCCGCGGCCTCTGGGTGGTGGCGTTCGTCTTCGCCAGCTTCCTGATCGGGCTGGGCGGCACCATCGTCGGCGACCTGCCCAAGGTCGAGCAGCGCCAGACGCTGGACGACTTCATGGACCCGGCCGCCACGCCGCCGCTGCGCCAGACGGTGAAGGAGGCGCAGCGCGCCGGCAGGCAGGCGCAGGAGGCGCTGGAGCAGGCGCAGCTGAAACTGAACGTGGCGCGTTCCGACCACCGTGCGGCGCGCGACAGCTTCGGCAACTGGCTGGCCACGCGCCACGCCACGGCGCGGCCCGAGCAGGACGCTGAACTGGTTGATCGCACCAGCCGGCTCGACGCGTTGCGTCAGGCCGAGCGACAGGCGCAGGCAGCGGTGGAGGCGCAGCAGCAGGCGGCGCTGGACGCACGCCAGAAGGCGCATCGGGCCGAGACGCAGCTGCGCGAGCTGGAGCGCAGCGCACAGACGGCCTGGGACAAGGCCCGGCGCGCGCAGGAGCTGCGCGTCTTCCTGTACCGCCTGGCGCTGACCCTGCCGCTGCTGGTGGTGGCCGGCTGGCTGTTCGCGAAGAAGCGCCAGAGCACGTACTGGCCCTTCGTCTGGGGGTTCATCTACTTCGCCTTGTTCGCCTTCTTCGTCGAACTGGTGCCCTACCTGCCAAGCTACGGCGGCTACGTGCGCTATATCGTTGGCATCGTGGTCACCGGTCTGGTGGGGCGTTACGCCATCCTCGCGCTGAACCGCTACCTGGAGCGGCAGAAGCAGGCCGAGGCGCTGCCCGACGCGCGCCGGCGCGAGGGGCTGGATTACGACCTGGCGCTGGCGCGCCTGGCCAAGGGCGTGTGCCCTGGCTGCGAACGCCCGGTGGACCTGAAGGACGAGGCCATCGACTTCTGCCCGCACTGCGGCATCGGGCTGCACGACCACTGCGGCCACTGCCAGGCGCGCAAGAGCGCGTTCGCCAAGTTCTGCCATGCCTGCGGCACGGCGGCGCGGGGAGCGGACGCCCGGGAGGTTCGCAAGGCAGAAATTCCGGGGTGAAATGAGGCCCCCGGGCGTCGGGGGAGGCGTGGCCTGCCGTGGAGGGAGGCGCGATGAGCGTTGCGTCGCGGCGGTCTTACCGCCGCAGCCAGGCACGCCAGCGCCGGCGCCAGCGGCGGCCGAGCACCCGGGCTGCGCGCCAGGGCCAGGTGGCACGCACGCGCGCCAGCAGGGCCCGCTTCCAGCGGGTCCAGCGACGGTGCCAGTGCGCGAACCACGGCAGCTGCATCAGGGCCGGTTGCGTCAGCGTGTACAGCCGCGCGACGACCGCCGTGCCGACCACCTTGGCCATGACGATCACCCCCGCGCCCGCCAGCACATGGCCCTGGCCGATCAGCCACAGCGCCGCCAGCTTGACGGGCAGCAGCATCGTCGTGGGCATGGCAAACAGGGCCAGCGCGGCAGGGGGCGGCAAGAGCCGCACCCGGCGCTCGATCCAGCGCAGGCCCAGCCGGCGGCCCAGGCGTGCCAGCAGGCGCTGCAGCGGCCCCCAGCCCCATTCCTCGAACAGGATCAGCAGCGCCAGCACCCAGCCCGCCAAGCCTTTCAGAAGCCGCAGCGGCAACCCGAACCACCGGCGTGCCGGGTTCAGGGAAGCGGGGGGTGGCGGCGCCGTGTTCGGCGTCCGGCGGTGAGGGAACATCCCGGCCATCGTGGCGTGTGGCCCCCTGCTTGGCAAGGGCAGAGGGCGCGCCACGTGTCGTGCAAAATGACGCCGGCGCTTGCCCGTCCGTCACCGGCCCCACTCTTCATCTGCCATTCGCCCGGGATGGCCCGATCATGACCCGCCAAAGACCACAGCCCCACAAGCAAATCTACCCGCTGCGCATCTTCGGCATGGCCTTGGGGGGCCTGGCCATCGGCGGTGTGCTGTACGAGCAGCAGGCCTCGTGGATGTACTGGGCATTGATGGTGTTGAGCTGCCTGGTCTGGCCGCACCTGGCCTGGCTGATGGCGCGCTCCCGGAGCGACCCCTACCGCGCGGAAAAGTGCAACCTGCTCATCGACTCGGCCATCGCCGGCGCCTGGGTGCCGCTCATGCACTTCTGCCTGCTGCCCAGCGTCGTGCTGGTCGTGGTCACCACCTTCGACAAGCTCAGCACCGGCATGAAGCGCCTGTGGCTCTACTCGCTGCCGGGCTTGCTGGGGACGGGGTTGTTGTTCACGCTGCTGCTGCGCCCGACGCCCCGGCTGGAGGGCTCGCTGCTGGTGGTGCTGTGCGCGCTGCCGCTGCTGGTCGTGCACACCTTCGCGGTCAGCGCGGCCAGCTACCGGCTGATCCGCACCGTCTCCCGGCAGAACCGCCAGCTGGAAGAGCTGCGGCGCCTGGACGCGCTGAGCGGCCTGTACAGCCGAAGCTACTGGCAGGAGCAGGCCGCCGAGGCCCTGCGGGTGCACCAGGCGGGCGGCGCGCCCGCCTTCCTGCTGATGGTGGACATCGACCATTTCAAGCCTGTCAACGACTTGCATGGCCATGCGGTGGGCGACGAGGTGATCCGTGCCGTGGGCCGCATCATCCGGGACAGCGTGCATGCGGAGGACTGCGCCGGCCGCTATGGCGGCGACGAATTCGTCGTGCTGTGCCGCGGGAGGCAGCCGGCCGATGCCTGGGCCGTGGCGCAGCGCATCCGTGAGCAGGTGGGCGCCTGGCGCCTGCGTTACCTGCCGCAGCTGCGGCTCAGCGCCAGCATCGGCGTCGCCGCGGCCGGGCCCGCGCAGCGCAACCTGCTCGAATGGATGAACGATGCCGATGCCGCGCTCTACCGCGCCAAGCACGAGGGACGTGACCGGGTGGCGGGCGACCTGCCGGAGGCCGGGGCCGTCCATCGACCGGCCACGCGCAGCGCGGTGGCGGTCGAGGCCTGAGCGGGCAGCCTCAGGGCGCGAGGTTCAGACCCCGCGCGCGCGATCGGTGGCGAACTGCTGTCGGAAGGCGCCGAAAGTCCCCGCGTCGAGCGCGTCGCGCACGTCCTGCATCAGTTGCAGGTAGTAGTGCAGGTTGTGCACCGTGGTCAGCATGGGGCCGAGCATCTCGCCGCAGCGGTCGAGGTGGTGCAGGTAGGCGCGCGAGAAGCCGTCGCGGCCGCCCTGGGCGTAGGGCACGCCGGAGCTGCCGGCGCAGGCGTAGCAGCTGCAGGTCTCGTCGGCCGGGCGCGGGTCGCTTTTGTGCCGGGCGTTGCGGATCTTCAGGTCGCCGAAGCGGGTGAACAGGTGGCCGTTGCGTGCGTTGCGCGTGGGCATGACGCAGTCGAACATGTCCACGCCCTGCGCCACGCCTGCCACCAGGTCTTCCGGCGTGCCCACGCCCATCAGGTAGCGCGGCTTGTGCGCGGGCAGGCGGTGCGGGGTGTGCGCCATGATGCGCAGCATCTCGTCCTTGGGCTCGCCGACGCTGACGCCGCCGACCGCGTAGCCGGGGAAGTCCATCTCGACGAGCTGCTCCAGCGACTCCTGGCGCAGGTGCTCGAACATGCCGCCCTGCACGATGCCGAACAGCGCGTTCGGGTTCTCCAGCCTGGTGAACTCGGCCTGGCAGCGCTTGGCCCAGCGCAGCGACAGCTCCATCGAGACGCGTGCCTCCCGCTCGGTGGTGAGGTGGCCCTTGGTCTCGTAGGGCGTGCACTCGTCGAACTGCATGACGATGTCCGAGTTCAGGATGGTCTGGATCTGCATCGAGATCTCGGGCGTGAGGAACAGCTTGTCGCCGTTCACGGGAGAAGCGAACTTGACACCTTCCTCGCTGATCTTGCGCATCTCGCCCAGGCTCCAGACCTGGAAGCCGCCGGAGTCGGTGAGGATCGGCTTGTGCCAGTTTTCAAATTGGTGCAGCCCGCCGAAGCTCTGCATGATGTCCAGCCCCGGGCGCATCCAGAGGTGGAAGGTGTTGCCCAGGATGATCTGCGCGCCCATCTCCTCCAGGCTGCGCGGCATCACGCCCTTGACGGTGCCGTAGGTGCCCACGGGCATGAAGATCGGGGTCTCGACCACGCCGTGGTTGAGGGTCAGGCGGCCGCGCCGCGCGTGCGAGCCGGCGTCGGTGTTGAGCAGGTCAAATTTCAGCATGGCGGGATTGTCGGCGATGCCGCCCTCCCGGGGGCGGCACAGGCGGGGCGTGCGGTGCCCCGCCCCCGGATCAGCCCTGGGCCTGCTGGGCCGAGCCGGCCAGCAGCCGCGCGATCTCGGACTCGCCGTAGCCGAGCTCGGCCAGCAGCGCTTGCGTGTCGGCGGCGGCCGGGCGCACCGGTTGGCAGGGACCGGCCGGCGTGGCGCTGAAGCGCGGCGCGGGCGCCGGCTGGGTGATGCCGTCCACCTGCACGTAGGTGCCGCGCGCCTGATGGTGCGGGTGTCGTGGCGCCTCGTCCAGGTCCAGCACCGGGGCGAAGCAGGTATCCGTGCCCTCCAGCAGTTCGCACCATTGCTGGCGCGTCTTCTGGCGGAAGATTTCCGCCACCCGCTCCTTCAACGCGGGCCAGTGGGCAGGATCCCATTGGGCATCGAAAGCGGGGTCGCTCAAACCACATTTTTCGCGCAGCAACGCGTAGAAGGGCGGCTCCATCGAACCGATCGAGACGTACTTGCCATCGGCGCACTCATAGGCGTCGTAGAAATGCGCGCCGCCGTCGCCGTTGTTGGTGCCGGCCTCGGCGTTCCACAGACCGGCCGAGCGCCAGCCCTGGATCAGCGCCGTCAGCAGCGCGGAGCCGTCGGTGATGGCGGCATCGACCACCTGGCCCCGGCCGCTGTGCTGCGCCTGCGTCACCGCGGCCAGCACGCCGAAGGCCAGCAGCATGCCGCCGCCGCCGAAGTCGCCGATCAGGCCCGGCGTCGGAGTGGGCGCCTGGCCGCGGCGTGCGGTGGAATGCAGCGCCCCGGTCAGCGCGATGTAGTTGATGTCGTGGCCGGCGGCCTGGGCCAGCGGCCCGGTCTGGCCCCAGCCGGTGACCCGGCCATAGACCAGCTGCGGGCGCCGCGCCAGACAGACGTCAGGGCCGAGACCCAGCGACTCCATGACGCCGGGGCGGAAGCCCTCGATCAGCACGTCGGCGCGCTCGATCAGCTTGAGCGCCACCTCGCGCGCCTCGGGCTGCTTGAGGTCGAGGGCGATCGACTCGCGCCCACGCGAGAGCACGTCGCTGCGGCGGGCGGTGAGGGCGGCCATGCCGCCCTGCTGGCCGGGCTTGCTCGGGCGGTCGATGCGGATCACGCGCGCGCCCTGGTCGGCCAGCATCATGCCGGCGAAGGGCGCGGGGCCGAGGCCCGCGAACTCGACCACCGTGAGGTGGGACAGGGGGCCGGTGCGCTGCATCACAGGGCCACCGTGCGGCCGTCCTTGCCTTCCGTCTTGTGGCTGAGCAGGAAAGCTTCGTTGAGCTCGATGCCGAAGCCCGGGCCCTCGTTGGGGTAGCACAGGCCG
>Ga0255338_1000674_pt1 | contig 90834 bp, 81 predicted proteins | sample MeOH1_35cm_T4_19_FD_203715 | JGI IMG/M metagenome (GOLD analysis project Ga0255338, IMG submission 203715) | Sandy soil microbial communities from University of British Columbia, Vancouver, Canada - MeOH1_35cm_T4_195 | ecosystem: Engineered > Artificial ecosystem > Sand microcosm > Unclassified ... | reverse complement strand
AGCGCAGCCGCAGGCCGGAAGGTCGGACCGCGGCGGCGTCGTCAGCCGGCTGCGGCCGGCGCTTCCTGCGGGGTGCGCTCGTCGGCAGCGCGTCCCGCGGCGGGTGTGCGGCGAGCCGCGGCGGCGGAGCCGGCGAGGATGAGGACGGTCGCGGCGAGCAACCCCCACGTCAGCGGTTCCCCGAGCACGGCGGCGCCGAGCCCGACCGCCACCAGCGGGTTGAGGTAGGCGACGAGGGTGGATCGCGCGCCACCCACCTCGGCGATCAGGCGGAAGAACAGTGTGAACGCCAGCGCGGTGCACACGACGCCGAGGGTGAGCAGCGACGCCGCACCCGTGGGGCGCAACCCGGTGGGCCACCCCGTGGCGACCACGACCGGCAGGTACCCCAGCGCCGCAAGGCCCAGCACCGCGGTGTTGAGCGCCATGACGGGGACGTCCCGCAGCCTGCGCTCGGCCACGATGGGCGCGATCGCGTAGCCGAGCGCTGCGAGGAGTACCTGGACCACGGCCCACGGGTCGTCGACGGCGGCACCCGGTCCCAGCAGCACCGCCACGCCGCCGAGCGCGACGATCAGCCCGAGCCACCGTAGGGGCGCGACGGGCCTGCGGTCGACGAGCCGGCCCACCACCACGGCCGCGATCGGCACCGTCGACACCAGCAGCCCGGTGGAGGAGCTGGACAGGGTCCGCTCGGCGTTCGACAGGAAGAACCAGGGTCCGACGATCTCGAGCACCGCGAACGCCACGACGGCTCCCCAGTGCCCGCGCAGCGGACGCAGGCCACCCGCGCGCAGCGCGAACGGCAGGAGGAGCAGCGCGCCGATCGCGGTCCGGGCGAACACGACGGTGGCGGGGCTGACCTGGGCGACGGCCACCTTGATGAACAGGTACGGCACGCCCCACACCACACCCAGGACCAGCAGCAGCGTCCAACCGCGACGACTCATGGGCCCAGTCTCCCGTGTCGGCCGGCGTGCCGGATCCGGGGCCCGTCCTGTCCGGCGATGCCACGCGGCACCGCCACCCGTGCGGCACCGCCACCCCAGCGGCCGCGGCGTCCCCCCGGCGGGTACAGTGCCGTCGGCGGGCCACGGCGGCCCACGGCCCGGGGGTTGGCAGCGGTGGCAGTCACGGCGCGGCGTGGTGCGTGCGACCGACTCGCTGTCGCCGCAGCGTCTTCCTCGGCCGTCCCGCGGTGCGGTCACATGAATCCGGGCTCGGATCGGCCTGCCGGAGGGCCGACGGGAAGGGACGTGGCATGAGCGCGACGATGCGACAGGTTCTGGTGGCGGGCCTGGGCGACGTGACGGTGGTCGACTCCCCGGTGCCCGAGCCCGGTCCGGGTCAGGTGCGGGTGGCGATCACCTACGCGGGGATCTGCGGCTCGGACACCCATGCCGTCGCCGGGCACCATCCGCTGCTGCCCCCGCCGTACCTACCGGGGCACGAGATGGTGGGCGTGGTGGAGACGGCCGGCCCGGGGGTCGACCCCGCGCTCGTCGGGCGCCGGGCGGTCGTCAAGCCGAACGTCGGCTGTGGCGAGTGCGTCAACTGCCTCGCCGGCCGCACCAACGCCTGCCAGAGTCTCGCCTGGATCGGCTGCGACCCCTCGGGCGCGCTGCCGGGTGGCATGGCGACGTACGTGGTGGCGTCCGCGCGCAACATCTTCCCGGTGCCCGACGAGGTCTCGGACGTGGACGGGGTGCTCGTCGAATGCCTCGCCACACCGGTCCACGCCGCGCGCATCGCGGGTGATCTGGTCGGTGCGCGGGTGGTGGTGATCGGCGCCGGCACCATCGGGCTCTTCTCCGTCATCGCGGCGCGCCGCGCCGGCGCGGCGACGATCGTCGTGTCGGACCTCGAGCCCGTCAAGCGGGAGCGGGCGCTGCGGCTCGGCGCCGACGCCGCCGTCGACGCGGCGGACCGGGCGTTCGCCACGGCGGTACAGGACGCGCTGGGCGGCCCCGCCGACGTCGTCTTCGACTGCGTGGCCGTCGAGGCGTCGATCCGGCAGGCCGTCGACGTGCTGCGCCGGGCGGGCACCCTCCTCGTCGTCGGCGTACCCCCGCGCGACGGCGTGGTGCCCCTGCCGTTCGTGCAGGACAGGGAGCTGCGCGTGCAGGGCTGCGCCAACTACACCGACGCGGACATCGATGCGGCGATCGCCATCGCCGCGTCGGGCGGGCTGCCGGGCGGCGAGATCGTCTCGGCCACCTATCCGCTGGAGCGGGCGGCCGAGGCCTTCGCCGCCGCCGCGCTCGGCACCGCCGGCAAGGTCGTCATCGACCCGCGCGGCTGACGCCGCACGACGAAGCGGGGAGGGCGGTGCGATGAGGGCGGTCGAGGTGGTCGCGCCGGGCCAGTGGCGGCTGGTGGAGCGCCCGGTGCCCGAGCCCGGACCCGGCGAGGTGGTGGTGGCGGTCGCGGCGAGCGGCATCTGCGGCACGGACCTGCGGATCGTCGCCGGGGACTACGGCCACGCCCGGCTCCCGGTGGTGATCGGCCACGAGTTCTCGGGCGTGGTGCACGCCGTCGGGGAGGGGGTCGCCGACCTGGCGGTGGGCGACCTGGTGGCAGCGGACCCCAACCTGCACTGCGGTGTCTGCCGCTGGTGCCGACAGGGCGCGTGGAACCTCTGCGAGGACGCCAGGGCGGTGGGCGTCAGCCTGCCCGGCGCGATGGCCGAGTACGTGGCGGTCCCCGCCGACGTCACCGTGCGCCTGCCCGCGGGCACCGACCCGGCCGCCGCCGCGATGATCGAGCCGCTGTCGTGCGTGCTGCACGCGGTGGACCGCGTCGGCGGTATCGACGGCGGCTCCGTGCTCGTCTACGGCGGCGGTGCGATCGGCCTGCTGTTCCTCGTCGTCGCGCGGCGGCTGGGGGCCGTGGTGGACGTCGTCGAGCCGCACGAGCCGCGCCGCGCGCTGGCGACGCGGCTCGGCGCGCGGACGACGGCCGCGTCGGGGCCGCAGCTGGGTGAAGGCGAGTACCACCTGGTGCTCGACGCCTCGGGAGCACGCTCGGCGATCCAGGACGGCGTGGGCCGGCTGGCGACGCGCGGCACGTTCCTCCAGATGGGCGTCGCGCCGTCCGGGGCGCGGGTCGAGTACTCGCCGTACGCGATCTACGAGCGGGAGCGGCGCTTCGTCGGGTCCAACTCGGTCGCCGACAAGTTCGTCGCCGCGTGCGAGCTGCTGCCGGAGCTGGCCGGCCAGGTCGCGCCGCTGGTGACGGCCTCGTTCCCGCTCGAGGATTTCGGCGCGGCGCTGGCGGCGATGGCCGACCCGGCGACGGTCAAGGTGCAGCTCGTCCCGAACCCTGTCGGCGCAGGCGCCGACGTGCCGGCTCTCGCCCCTGGAGATGATCGATGACCGCGCTGTCCGACCCGACCTTCGACTCCGCCTACTCCGGCCCGGCGCACGTCCCCGGCTACGACCGGTCGGCCGTGCGGCCCGGCGTCGCGCACCTCGGCGTCGGCGCCTTCCACCGGGGCCACCAGGCGTACTTCGCCGACAAGCTGCTCGAGCTGGGGGAGGACCCGAGCTGGGGCATCGCGGGCATCGGGGTCAAGCCGGTCGACGCCGCCGTCCGCGACGCGCTCGTCCCGCAGCACGGCAGGTACACGGTGCTCTTCAAGGACTCGACCACGCGCGAGGCGCGTGTGATCGGTTCGATCGTCGACTACAAGCTGGCGCCCGACGACGTCGAGGCGGCGGTGGAGACCATCGCCGACCCGGGGATCCGCATCGTCGAGCTGACCGTCACCGAGGGCGGCTACTACAACGACCCGCACACCGGGCAGTTCATGGCCGACGAGCCGGACGTGGCGCACGACCTGGCCAACCCGCAGGCGCCGCGCACGCACTTCGGCCTGATCGCGGAGGCGCTGCGCCGGCGTCGCGACCGGGGGATCCCGGCCCCCACGCTGCTGACCTGCGACAACATCCAGGGCAACGGGCACGTGTTCCGCACGGCGATGCTCGACTTCGCCCGCCTGCAGGATCCCGACCTCGCCACGTGGATCGCCGAGAACGTCGCGTTCCCCAACACCATGGTGGACCGCATCACCCCGCGCACCACCGACGCGGACCGCGCCGAGGTGGCGCGGGACCTCGGCATCGAGGACGCCTGGCCGATCGTCGGCGAGACGTTCGCCCAGTGGGTGGTGGAGGACCACTTCCCGGCCGGCCGCCCGGCGTGGGAGAAGGTCGGCGTCCAGATGGTCGACGACGTGTTCCCGTACGAGCTGCTCAAGCTGCGGATCCTCAACGCGACGCACCAGCTGCTGGCCTACCTCGGCTTCCTCGCGGGCTACACCTACGTCGACGAGGCGGCCTCCGACCCGGCGTTCGTCGCGCTCCAGCGCCGGTACATGACGCGCGAGGGCTTCCCGACGCTGCGCCCGGTGCCCGGCACCGACGTGGCCGCGTACGGCGAGCAGATCATCGAGCGCTTCTCCAACACGCAGATCAAGGACACGCTCGCGCGGCTGTGCACGGAGTCGTCGACGTACATCTCGACGTTCGTCCTGCCGGTGCTGCGCGACAACCTCGCCGCGGGCGGCGACATCGAGGTGCTGACCCTGGTGGTGGCCGCCTGGGCGCGCTACCTCGAGGGGACCGACGAGCACGGCGCCCCGGTGGAGATCGTCGAGCGGCGGTGGGACGACCTGCACGCACGCGCCCTGGCCCATCGCGACGACCCGGGCGCGTTCCTGGCGGGCAACACGGTGCTGGGCGACCTCGCCCGCGACGAGCGGTTCGCCACCGCGTTCGCCGCGGCGTCACAGGCGGTCCACGCCCGGGGCGTCCGCAGCGCGATCGCGGACCTGCTGGCCACCCACTGACCCCACGGGGCGCCGCACCCGCGACGCACGGAAGGATGCACGAGTGACCCTCGCCGCCATGTCCGACCTCATGACGTCGGCGTGGCGCGCCGGCCGTGGGGTGGGCGCCTTCAACGTGGTCCAGATCGAGCACGCGGAGGCGTTCGTCGCCGCCGCCGAACGGGCCGGCGCACCGATGGTGCTCCAGGTCAGCGAGAACACGGTGGCCTACCACGGCGGCCTGGCCCCCATCGGCTCCGCGTGCCTGGCGATCGCCCGGGCCTCGTCGGCCCCGGTGGTGGTGCACCTGGACCACGCGGAGTCCCGCGCGCTGGTCTCGGAGGCGATCGCGCTGGGTTTCGGGTCGGTGATGTACGACGGCTCGACGCTCGAGGTGGCGGACAACCTGGCCCAGACCGCGCAGGTGGTGGCCGAGGCCCGCGCGCGTGGCGTCTTCGTCGAGGCGGAGCTGGGCCGGATCGGGGGCAAGGACGGCGCGCACGCACCCGGCGTGCGCACCGACCCCGACGAGGCCGTGCGCTTCGTGGCCGAGACCGGGGTGGACGCCCTCGCGGTGGCCGTCGGCTCGTCGCACGCGATGACCGACCGGGTGGCGGCGCTCGACCTCGAGCTGGTCGCGCGGCTGCGCCGGGCGGTGCCGGTGCCGCTGGTGCTCCACGGCTCGTCGGGCGTGCCCGACGAGGAGCTGGGGCGGGCCATCGAGGCGGGGATGACCAAGATCAACGTCTCGACCCACCTCAACAAGGTGATGTCGGCCCTGGTGCGCGACTACCTGGCCGCCCACCCCGCCACGGCGGACCCCCGCAGGTACCTGGGCCCGGCGCGTGACGCGATGTCCGCCGAGGCGGAGCGGCTGCTCCGCGTGGTGCGCGCGGCGGCGTAGTCGCACCAGGACGTGGCCGGTGGCCTGGTGGATCGCCGGCCCGGCCACGGGCGCGCCTCACGCGGCCGCCCCGGGGCCGGCGGCTACCGTGAGGATCATGGCCACGCGTACGTCCCCCGGCGCGCGGACGGTCGCGCACTCCGGCGCGCGCCCGGCCTCGTCGCGTCCCTCCGCCCGCACCGCCGCGCCTGCGCGCCGGCCCGCGCTGCCGTTGCGCATGGTGCGCGGGGTGTGGATGGGGGCCGCCCACCTCGTCGGCGGCACGGCGCGCCGGGTCGGACGCGGCGCCCGCGACCTCGACCCGGCCCACCGGCGCGACGGCATCGCGTTCTTCCTCCTGGCGCTCGCCGTGGTGGTCGCGGCGCGCGAGTGGCTGGGTCTGTCCGGGACCGCGGGCGAGGTGATCCACGGCGCCGTGGCGGGGCTCGTCGGGCGGGTGGGGCTCGCCGCACCGCTGGTGCTGCTCTGGGCGGCGGGGCGGTTGATGCGGCACCCCGACGAGTCCGCGACCTCCTCGCGGATCGGCATCGGCCTCAGCGCGCTCGCCGTCGCGGTGTGCGGTGTCCTGCAGGTGCACGCCGGGCTTCCGGGCACCGACGACTGGCCCGCGCTGCGCACCGCCGGCGGACTGCTGGGCTACGTGGTGGGCACGCCGCTGGAGGCGGCCCTGAGCGGCGTGATCGCCGTGATCCTCCTCGTGCTCCTCGCGTTCTTCGGGCTCCTGGTGGTCACCGCGACCCCGGTGAACCAGGTGATCCCCCGGGTGCGGTCCGGCTGGTCCCGGCTGACCCGCCGCGGCCAGGGCCCCGACGAGGACGACGAGCGTCCGCTGGTGATCAACCACGGCCACACCGCGACGCCCGAACCGGCGCCGCGCCGCCCCGGCCTGCTGACGCGGGTGCTGCACCGCCGCGCCGAGACGGCCGTGGCCGATGACGAGGCGCTGGACGAGTACGACGCGGACGAGGCGTTCCGCCGCGCCGCCGTCGTCATCGACGACGTCGCCGAACCGGGGACGGACCCGGACCAGCTCGCGGCGTCGCGCTCGGCGCCGACCGCGCCGACGTCGGCGATCGTGCCGGCGCCCGGGCAGCACGGGCTCACCGCGCCGCCCACCCAGGCCGTGCCCCGCGGCGAGCAGCCGATGCTCGGCGGCGACGTGCTGTACCTGCTGCCGAACGAGGACGTCCTGGCCAAGGGCGCGCCGCACAAGGTGCGCTCCGCGGCGAACGACCGCGTGGTCGAGTCGCTGACCAGCGTGCTGGAGCAGTTCGAGATCGACGCGCAGGTCACGGGCTTCACGCGGGGCCCGACGGTCACCCGGTACGAGGTGGAGCTCGGCCCCGCGGTCAAGGTGGAGCGCGTCACCGCGCTGTCGCGCAACATCGCCTACGCGGTGGCCAGCGCGGACGTGCGGATCCTGTCGCCCATCCCGGGCAAGTCCGCGATCGGCATCGAGATCCCCAACACCGACCGCGAGACCGTGGCGCTGGGCGACGTGCTGCGCTCGGCCGCGGCCAAGCGTTCGGAGCACCCGCTGGTCAGCGGCGTCGGCAAGGACGTCGAGGGCGGCTACGTGGTGGCCAACCTGGCGAAGATGCCGCACCTGCTGGTGGCGGGCGCCACCGGCTCCGGCAAGTCGAGCTTCATCAACTCGATGATCGTCTCCATCCTCATGCGCTCGACGCCCGACGAGGTGCGGATGATCCTCGTCGACCCCAAGCGCGTGGAGCTGACGGTCTACGAGGGCATCCCGCACCTGATCACCCCGATCATCACCAGCCCCAAGAAGGCCGCGGAGGCCCTGGACTGGGTGGTGCGGGAGATGGAGGCGCGGTACGACGACCTGGCGATGTTCGGCTTCAAGCACGTGGACGACTTCAACGCCGCGGTGCGCGCCGGCAAGGTCAAGCCGCTGCCGGGCTCGGAGCGCAAGATCGCGCCGTACCCGTACCTGCTGGTGATCGTCGACGAGCTCGCCGACCTCATGATGGTGGCGCCGCGCGACGTCGAGGCGTCCATCCAGCGCATCACGCAGCTGGCGCGCGCCGCCGGCATCCACCTGGTGCTGGCGACGCAGCGCCCGTCCGTGGACGTGGTGACCGGCGTGATCAAGGCGAACATCCCGTCCCGCATCGCGTTCGCCACCTCGTCGCTGACCGACTCCCGCGTGGTGCTCGACCAGCCGGGCGCCGAGAAGCTCATCGGGCAGGGCGACGCGCTGTTCCTGCCGATGGGCGCCGCCAAGCCGATGCGCACGCAGGGCGCATGGGTGACGGAGTCGGAGATCCACGCCGTCGTCGCGCACGTCAAGTCGCAGCTCAAGCCGGTGTACCGGCCGGACGTCCTGGCCGTCCCGGCGAAGAAGCAGGTGGACGACGACATCGGGGACGACCTGGACCTGCTGCTCCAGGCGGCCGAGCTGGTGGTCACCACGCAGTTCGGGTCGACGTCGATGCTCCAGCGCAAGCTGCGCGTCGGGTTCGCGAAGGCCGGGCGGCTGATGGACCTGCTGGAGTCGCGCGAGATCGTCGGGCCGTCGGAGGGCTCCAAGGCCCGCGAGGTGCTCGTCAAGCCCGACGACCTGGCCGGGACGCTCGCGCTGCTGCGCGGCGAGCCGCCGCAGGCCGAGGGCGACGACGACGTGTGGGACGACTCCTCGGACGAGGACGCCGGGGGCTGGCCGCAGCGGTGAACGACGGCTACCTGGCGCCCGCCTCCCTGGCCGGGATCGTCGTCGCCTGCGTGGCCGTGCTCGCGCTGCTGTGGGTGCTCGCGCTGCTGTCCCGCCAGCGCCGCCAGACGAAGGAGGCGCAGCGGCTGGTCGCACTGTCGCGGGAGCTGCGCCACCGCTACGACGTGCTGCAGTCGGTGACGCGTGAGGGCGTCATGGTGCAGTCGCTCTCCGGGCGGGTGCTGGACATGTCCCACCTGGCGGCCGAGATCCTCGGCGTCGACGCGGGCCGCACCCTGGGGTGCGCGGTGGCGGACCTGCCGCTGGTGCTGGTCAATGAGCAGGGGCTGTCGATGAACCCCGCCTCGGTGCTCGGGATGCGCACCGGGGCGGGCGACGCGCCGCTGGTGGTCGGAGTCGTCGAGCACGACCTCGGGGACCAGCGGGTCCGCATGGTGCAGGTGGCCAGCCGCCTGGTGCCGGAGGGCGACGGCGCGGCCGCCGCGGTGCTGACCACGCTGGTGGACGTCACCGGCCGGCGCGGGCTGGAGCAGGCGCTCTCGCGCAGCGAGGAGCAGTTCCGCATCGCGATGGAGAATGCGCCGATCGGCATGGCGCTCGTCGACCTCAGCTGGTCGGTGACCGACGCGAACGCCGCCCTGGCCGAGCTGCTGGGGACGCACGCCGCCGCGCTGCGCGGCTACCCGCTCATCGAGCTCTCGGCGCCCGAGGACCGCTCGGCCGAGCGGCTCGCGGTCGACTCGCTGCTGGGCGGTCAGCAGCACCGGTTCTCGCTGGAGAAGCGCGTGCGGCGCGCCGACGGGCACCTGGTCTGGGTGGTGGTGGACGCGGCGCTGGTTCGCGCTGCCGACGGCGCGCCGGACCACTTCGTCGTCCAGGTGCGGGACACCACCGAGTCCAAGCTGCAGGCGGAGATGCTGACGCACCGCGCGATGCACGACCCGCTGACCGGGCTGGCCAACCGCACGCTGCTCCAGGAGGTGCTCCAGGCGGTGCTGGAGCAGCCGGCGGCGGCCGAGCGCGTCGCGGTGCTGGCGTGCGACCTCGACGGCTTCAAGGAGATCAACGACCGCTACGGCCACGCCGCCGGTGACGAGGTGCTGGTGCACGTGTCCGGCGTGCTGCGCGCCGCCGCGGCGCGCCGCGGGACCGTCGCGCGCCTGGGTGGTGACGAGTTCGTCGTCGTGGTGCAGGACGACGACGCGGCGAAGGCGGCGTTCGAGGTCGCCGCCGCGGTGCACCGCGGGCTGCGGGAGACGGTACGCGTCGCGCGCCGCCGTGTCGCCGCGGCGGTGAGCATCGGCATCGCCACCGCCGACGCCGAGCTGGCCGAGGGCGGTGCGCCCGCGCTGCTGGCCGCCGCCGACGCGGCGCTGTACCGCGCGAAGCTCGGCGGGCGGTCCCGCACCGAGGTCTACGAGGCGACGATGGGCCCGGCGTCGGCGACGGGGATCGTGCGGGAGCTGGCGCAGGCGGTCGAGGCCGACCAGATCGTGGTGCACTACCAGCCGATCGTCGACCTGTCCGACGGGTCGCTCGTCGGCTACGAGGCGCTGCTGCGCTGGGAGCACCCGCGGCGCGGGCTGCTGCTGCCGGCCACGTTCCTGCCGTACGCGCAGGAGGCCGGCGTGCTGTCCCGACTCGGCGAGCTGGTGGTCGCCAAGGTGGCGGCCTTCCTCGCGGGCACGCGCGACGACGGCCGCTGGGTGTCGGTCAACGTCTCGGCCGACCAGATGGGCGACGGGTCGTTCGCCGCCACGCTGCTGGCCGAGGTGTCGCGCCACCGCCTGACCCCGGGGCGGCTCGTGGTGGAGCTGACGGAGTCGTCGCTCGTCGCGTCCGGGACACGGGTGCGGCACGAGCTGACCCAGCTGTCCGCGGCAGGCGTGCCCGTGCTGCTCGACGACTTCGGCACCGGGGTGTCGCCCCTGGTCTACCTGCGGGACCTGCCGGTGGCGGGCGTCAAGCTCGACATCTCTTTCACTGCGGGGATCCCGGACGACCCGACGGCGGGGCGGGTGGCGCGGGCGCTGGGGGCGCTGGCCCGCGAGCTGGCGATGGTGACCATCGCCGAGGGGATCGAGAACGAGGAGCAGGCGCGGTTCCTGCACGTCAACGGCTGGCGCTACGGGCAGGGTTGGCTGTACGGCGGCGCGCAGCCCCCGCCGGCCTGACCTCCCCCGACTTCTGCGAGGTTGCGGTCGTGATCCACGCCCGCAACCTCGCAAAAGTGGGGTCAGGGGCGGGGGACGACGAGAAGCGGGGTCAGGCGCGGGGGACGACGACCGGACGGTCGCCCGTCGGCATCGGCGGCGCCGTGCGCATCGGTGCCGCCGGGCCCGCCGCGGCGGTGACGCGCGCCAGGCGCGCTCCGACGGTCGCGGCGGACAGGGTCGCGGTGCCGTCCGGGATGTCCGTCAGCACGTGCACTTCATGGCCGCCCAGCCGGTCGACGGTGATGGGTGTCCACTCGACGCCGGTCACGCGCGCGGGGCCGGCCGCCCGGCCCTCGGCGGCGAAGGCCCCGGGACTCCAGATGTGCGCCGTCAGCAGGATTCCGGCCGCCGTCTCGGCGGCGCAGCAATGCTCGTCCTGGTTCGACACGAAGTTGCCCAGGCCGTACGCCACCCACATGCCCTCGCCGCGCGGGCCGCCCGCCAGCTTCGCGACGGGCTGCGGGACGTGGGCGTGGTGGCCGATCACCAGGTCGATCACGCCGGAGTCGGCGAGCTGCTGGTCCACCTCGAGCTGCTGGTCCGTCGGCTCCGTGCGGTACTCGACGCAGCAGTGGACGCTGGCGACGACGAGGTCCGCGCCGGCCTGCCGCGCGGCGGTGGCCTGCGCGATGAGGTGGGCGGTGTCGAGGAGGTCCACCGACCACGGCTTGTCGGGGTCCACCGGCATGCCGTTGGTGCCGTACGCGGCGGCGATGTGCGCCACGGTGATCGTCTGGCCGGCCCGCTCCAGGCGGTAGAGCTGTGGCTGCGCCTCCTCGGCGGCGCTGCGCGCGGTGCCGACGTGGCCGAGCCCTGCGGCGTCGAACGCGTCCAGGGTGGCCGAGACGCCTGCGAAGCCCCGGTCCACGGAGTGGTTCGACGCGGTGGAGCAGCCGTCCCAGCCCTGCTCCGCCAGGTCGGTGACGATGTGGGGCGGCGCGGCGAACACCGGGAAGCCGCTGGGCCTGACGCCCGGCGGGGCGACGGGCACCTCGAGGTGGCACAGCGCCAGGTCCGCACCCTCGACCCAGGGGTCCAGCGGCGCCAGGAGGTTCGAGAAGTCGTAGTCGTCGCCGGTGCGGGCGTCCGCGTCGAGCGCGAGGTGGGTCAGCACGTCGCCCGCCGCGACCAGGGTGAACTCGGCGTCCGGGTCGGGGGTGGGCGTCGGAGTGGGGGTCGGCGTGGTGGGCGTGCTCGACGGCTCGCCGGGGGAGGAGGCCGCGGCGGCGGCCGGGGTGCGCGCGCCGTCCACCCGGCCCAGCGCCAGGGCGACGCCGGCCGTCCCCAGGACGACGAGCACCGCGAGCAGCGCGGGCAGGAGGGTCCGGGGCCGGGACCGGGCGTGCCTCACGGGCCGCAAGGGTAGTCGCCGATCCTGGCCGGGCGGTCGCGGCGGGCACCCTAGGCTGTGCCCGTGGTCGACGCAGCGCCGTCCTGGCGGAACCCGGCGAACGGGATCACTGCGCTGCGCATCGTCCTGGTCCCCGGCTTCGTCGTGCTGCTGGCCTGGGACGGGGGAACGACGGTCGCGACGCGCCTGGCGGCGGTCGGCATCTTTGTCGTCGCCGCCGCCTCCGACCGCGTGGACGGCTGGCTCGCGCGGCGGTCCGGCCAGGTGACCGACGTCGGCAAGATCCTCGACCCCATCGCGGACAAGGCGCTGATGGGCGGGGCACTGGTCACGCTGTCGGCGCTCGGTGAGCTGTCGTGGTGGGTGTCGGCGGTGATCCTGGTGCGCGAGGTCGGCATCACGGTGATGCGCTTCGCGCTGCTGCGGTACCTGGTGCTGCCCGCCTCGCGCGGCGGGAAGGTCAAGACGGTCCTGCAGTCGGTGGCCATCGGCCTGTTCCTGCTGCCGCTGACCCACCTGCCGCGGTGGGTGTGGGCGATCGCCGCGGTGGTGATGGCGGTGGCCGTCGTCGTCACGGTGCTCACCGGCGCGGACTACCTGCGCACGGCGTGGCGCGTGCGCCGGAAGGTGCGCGCCGTCACCCCGGTCGTCGAGCGCTGACGTGCCCGACGACGACGTCGCCGCCCGGCTGCTGCGGGCGCTGGAGGCGCGCGGCTGGACCGTGGCGGTCGCCGAGTCGCTGACGGGGGGTGCGGTGTGCGCCCGGCTGGTGGAGGTCCCCGGCGCCTCGCGGGTGCTGCGCGGTGGGGTCGTCGCCTACGCGACCGACCTCAAGGCGGGGCTGCTCGGCGTCGACCCTGCGCTCCTGGCCGAGCGCGGCGCGGTGGATCCGGCCGTCGCCGCCGCGATGGCCCACGGGGTGCGCGTCCGGCTCGCCGCGGACGTCGGCCTGGCGACCACCGGGGTGGCCGGCCCGGACCCGCAGGACGGGTACCCGCCGGGCACCGTCCACGTCGCGGTGGCCACCGCCGGCACGTCGCGCGTCGCTTCGTGGCGGCTGCCGGGGGACCGCCCGCAGGTGCGTGCCGCGACCGTCGCCGGGCTGCTCGCCCTGGCGCTGGAGGTGGTGGAGCGAGCCCCGGGGGAACAGTCCGAGCCTGCGCCGCGTTGAACCCGCCGTGATGATCGACCGTCCCCTGGGCAGGCGCACCGGAGCACGTGTGGGTGGCGCACGCTACGGTGGACATCGACCGGTGGAGGCGCGAGTCGCCCCGGCGCTCGATCGGGGTGCATCGGCGGTCCGTCCGGTGCAGGCACGTGACACGAAGGGGGGAGCCCACATGGTGGTCCTTCGACACCACATCGGTGATGTGCTGCGCGACGCCCGGCAGCGGCAGGGGCGCACCCTCCGCGAGGTGTCGTCCGCGGCCCGCGTCTCGCTCGGCTACCTGTCCGAGGTGGAACGTGGGCAGAAGGAGGCGTCGAGCGAGCTCCTCTGGAGCATCTGCGACGCGCTCGACGTGCCGATGTCTTCGGTGCTGCGCGAGACCGCGGACCGGATCGCCGTGGCCGAGGGCCTGCTGGTCCCGGACACCGTTCCGGCAGACCTCGCGTTCGACGGTTGGGGCCGCTCGGCGTTGCTCGCGCCCGTCGGCTGACTCGTTGCACGCCGGGTGCCCGTCGGATGACGGTCGCTAGCCGGCGGGCTCTGCCTGGCAGCGCGGGCACCACCAGATCGGACGCTGCTGCGGCGGCTCGCGCACCAGCGTGCGCCGGATCGTCGCACCGCACCGGACGCAGGGGCGCCCGTCCTTCATGTGCACGCGCGTGCGCGGGTACCCCAGGCGCAGCGCCTCGGTCATCAGCCGCCGCGCGGTGCGCAGCAGCCGTGCGGGGTCGGCGACGGCCTCGGCGGGCGTCCACGGCCACAGGCGCTCGACGAACAGTGACTCCGACGTGAAGATCGTGCCGATCCCCGCTACCACACGCTGGTCGAGCAGCGTCTCCGCGGCGGGGGTACGAGCTCGGGTGGCCCACCGGCTCACAGCCTCGGCCAGCCCAGGGTGTCCCGGCCCGTAGTGCGAGGCCAGGCCCGGGCCGCCCGGCGCGTCGATGCCCACCGCGCCCGCCCGCCCCGGCGGGATGCCGGTCGCGGCGCCGTCGTCGTCGAACGTGTCGTCGAGGACGTCCGGGCCGAGGTGGCCGACAAGGGTGTGCTCGTCGCGCGTCGCCACGACGTCGAGCATCCCCAGCAGGTGTCCCACGGCGAGGCGGCCCTCGGCGCCGAGCACCGCGCGGACGCGGTGGTCGCGCACCGGAGCGCCCGGGTCGGCGGTGCGGACGCGCCACGCGCCGTCCATCCGCAGGTGGGTGTGCAGCGTGCGGCCGTCGTCCAGCCGTGTCAGCAGGTGCTTCCCGTACGGCCGGGTCCCCAGCACGGTCCGCCCGACGAGGTCAACCCCGCCCGCGGACGGCCACCGCAGCTCCGCGCGTTCCAGCACGCGGCCGGCCAGCGCCGCATCGAGCTGCGCCGCGGTGCGCCGCAGGATGTCTCCCTCCGGCACCGCGCCTCACCCCCGCTCGCGCAGGCGCAGGCCGCTGGGCGTCGGGGTGAAGCCCTCGGCGACCAGCGCCCGTCCCAGCTCGCCGTGCAGTGCCCCGCCGAGCACGGGCACGCCGTCCACGCGGTCGATGGTCAGCCGCCCCGTGCGGCCGGCGCGCACCGCCTCGCCGAGCGCCGCCGCGGCCGCGCGCAGGGCGCCGCCGTCGGCGGTGAAGGTCAGGGTGGTGCGCCCGCCGCGTTCCACGTACAGCGCAGGGGCCCCGTCGACGAGCACGACGAGCGCGCCCGCCTTGCGACCTGGACGGTGTCGTGGCTGCTCACCGGCGGGCATCCACGGGTCCGGCCAGGCCAACGCCGCCCCGTACGGGTTGGCGGGGTCGGTGGCGGCGAGCACGACGACGACGGGGGCGGTGCTCGCCGAGCCGCCGTCCCCCACAGCGCCCTGGCGGTCGGCCGTCCGGGCCACCACCAGGGCGTCCGACCGGACGCGGTCCACGGCACCGGGCAACGCGAACTGGGACCCCCCGAGGTGCTCCACGAAGTACCCGCGCCGCACCTGGCCGCCCTGCTCCAGCGCGGCCAGCACCTTGTAGACGTCGCCGAACTGCCCGCCCAGCCCCTCGCTCGGGGCGACCGCTCGGGTGACGATGCCGTGCCGGTCCAGCAGCTGTGCCGCGGCTGCGTGCGCTCGGACGGTCGGGTCGGGCTCGCGGGCCGGGAGGAGTGACCAGCGGCCCGCGCCGCGGCCGGTCGCGACGTCCCCACCGAGCGCGGTGGCGCGCAGGCCGCCCCCACGGGCCGTGGTTCCCGGCAGCACCCCGAGCCCGCGCAGCCCCACCCGCGGTCGCAGGGAGCGCCCGCGGGGCGCCGACGAGCGGGTGCGGTGGGCGGTGGTGCCCGTGCCGAGCCAGGCGCGCAACGGCCCGAGACTGTCGTTGGTCGCCGTGCCGGCCCAGACCAGCGCCCACAGCTCGTCGAGCACCCGCGCCTGGGTCGGCGGGGGCGCGTCGGCGGCGCCGTCCGCGTCGGCGGCCAGCTCGTGTGCGACGCGCTCGGCGAGCGCCGGCAGGAACCACGCCCCACCGCCGGCCAGCGCGTCGAGCACGGCGCGCCGCACCGGGTCGTCGGCCGGCCCGGCGAGGGGCGGCGGGAGCGTCAGGTCGGCGACGCCGGTGGGGTGCAGGCTCACCAGGCCGTCGTGACCGGCGAGCGCCCCGTGGCCCGCCCAGACCACCTCGCCGGCGGCCGTCAGCTCGTCGAGCAACGCGGGCGCGTAGTCGATGACGCGCGCCGGCAGGATCCACGTCTCGAGCGCGCTGGCCGGCACCACCGCACCCGCGAGCTGCTCGACCGCCCGCGCCACGCCGTCCACTCCGCGCAGGCCGCCGCCCCGGGAGGTGCGGACGCCCTGCCAGTCCGGCAGGAACACCCCGAGGGCCTGCTGCGGGACGGGCTCCACCTCGGCGCGCAGCGCCGCGAGGGAGCGCCGGCGCAGCATCCGCAGCACCTCCGCATCGCAGAACTCGTCGCCGGTGCCGCCCAGGACGTCGGGCCGCAGGCGGCCCTGCACCAGCACGCCCCGTGCCACCAGCCGCGCCAGCGCGTCGACCACCACGGCGACGCCCAGGCCGAACCGGCTCGCGACCGAAGCCGCGGGGAACGGCCCGCGGGTGCGTGCGTGGCGGCGCAGCAGGTCGCCCAGCGGGTCCGGCAGCACCTCGGTGAACACCTCGGGCACGCCCACGGGCAACGCCACCCCCAGCGCGTCCCGCAGGCGCCCGGCGTCCTCGATCGCGGCCCACTGCTCGGCGCGCTCGGCGGCGACACCGCCCAGCCGCACCCGGATCGCCCGCCGCGCCGCCTCGAGCTCGGCCAGCCACGCCGCGGCGCTCGCGCGGTGCTCCTCGCCGACCCGTGCCTCGACCTCGGCGAGCGCCAGAGGGCCTTGGCGGCGCAGCACGTCGGCCAGCCCCTCCAGCGAGGTGGCCTGCCGCTCGGGTGCGAGCGCGCCCAGCTCCGCCTCCACCTGCTCCACGGCGCGGGGGTCCAGCAGGTCCGCCAGCTGCGACTGGCCGCCGTTGCCCAGCAGCTCCGCGAGCAGCGTCGGGTCGAGGCTGAGGGCGGCCGCCCGCCGCTCGGCCAGCGGGGCGTCGCCGTCGTAGAGGAACTGGGCGGTGTACCCGAACAGCAGCGACTGCGCGAAGGGCGACGGGTGCGCCGTGGTGACGTCGACGATCCGCACGCGGCCGGCGGACAGGTCACGCATCAACGCCGTGAGCGCTGCGGTGTCGAAGTCGTCCTGGAGGCACTCGCGAGCCGCCTCCAGCAGGATCGGGAAGTCGGGGTACTGCGACGCCACCGCCAGCAGCTGCGCGGCCCGCTGGCGCTGCTGCCACAGCGGCTGGCGGCGGTCCGGGCGGCGCCGCGGGAGCAGCAGCGCCCGCCCGGCCGCCTCGCGGAACCGCGCGGCGAACATCGCCGAGCTGCCCAGCTCGGCACGCACCGCGTCCACCACCTCGTCGGGATCCGCCAGCAGGTCTCCCGCGTCGAGCCGTGGTCCGCCGCCGCCCACCCGGTCCAGGGGTTCGTCGAGGTCGGCGTCCATCTGGTCCGGCAGCCGCAGCACGATCCCGTCGTCGGCGTGCATCACGCCGGCGTCGACCCCGTAGCGCTCCCGCAGCCGCGCGCCGAGCAGCACGGCCCACGGCGCATGCACCCGCGCCCCGTAGGGCGAGTGCAGCACCACGCGCCAGTCGCCCAGCTCGTCGCGGAACCGCTCGAGCACCAGCACCGCGTCGGTGGGCACCTCGCCCGTCGCCTCGCGCTGCTCGCGCAGGTAGGCCAGGAGATTGTCGGTCGCCCAGGCGTCCAGCCCCGTGGCGGCGACGCGCTCGCGGGCCGCCGGCTCCGGCAGCGTCAGCAGCTCGCGCACCCAGGCACCCATCGCCCGGCCCAGCTCGGCGGGCCGGCCCGGGGAGTCGCCCTTCCAGAACGGCAGCCGCCCGGGCAGCCCGGGCGCGGGGGTGACCACCACCCGGTCCGGCGTGATCTCCCGGATCCGCCACGTCGAGGAGCCCAACGTGAACGTGTCGCCGACGCGCGACTCGTAGACCATCTCCTCGTCGAGCTCACCGACGCGCTTGCCGCCGCGCACCCGCCCCCCGACGCGCTCGGGGTCCACCGGGACGCCGGCCTGGTCCGAGCCGTCGGCGAGGAACACCCCGTACAGCCCCCGGTCCGGGATGGTGCCGCCACTGGTCACCGCGAGGCGTGCGGCGCCCGGGCGGCCGGACACGACGTCGCGCACCCGGTCCCAGACCAGCCGGGGCCGTAGCTCCGCGAACTCCTCGCTCGGGTAGCGGCCCGCCAGCATGTCCAGCACGGCCCGCAGCGTCGCGTCGCCCAGGCGGGTGTACGGCGCCGCCCGCCGCACCACCCGCGCGAGGTCCGCCACCGGCCAGTCCTCCACGGCCGCCATCGCCACCACCTGCTGCGCCAGGACGTCGAGCGGGTTGGCCGGGACGGCGAGCGCCTCCAGGGCCCCCTCGCGCATCCGCTGCGCCGTGACGGCGGCCGGGACCAGCTCGCCGCGGTACGTGGGGAACACCACGCCCTGGGACACCGCGCCCACCTGGTGGCCCGCGCGCCCCACGCGCTGCAGCCCGCTGGCCACCGAGGGTGGTGCCCCCACCTGCACCACCAGGTCGACGGCCCCCATGTCGATGCCCAGCTCGAGCGACGAGGTCGCCACCACCGCCGGCAGCACGCCGGCCTTGAGCTCCGACTCCGTGCGGGTGCGTTCCGCGCGGCTCATCGACCCGTGGTGGGCGCGAGCCAGGATCACGGTCGCGTCCCGCGTGTCGACGCCCGACGAGGTCCCCGACTGCCCGGGCGCGGCGGCGGGCTGGGCCGCGCCTGCGTCCGGGACGTCGAGCCCCAGGCGCTCGGCCCACACCTCGTTGATGCGCGACGTCAGCCGCTCCGCCCCGCGCCGTGAGTTGGTGAACACCAGGGTGGAGCGGTGCGTGGCGACGAGGTCCACCACCCGCTCCTCGACGTGCGGCCAGATCGAGGCCCGCGCCGGTGGCGTACCGTCCGTGCCGAGGGCGCCGTCGTCACCGCCCGTGCCGGTCGGGCCGGGCCGCCGGGCCGCGCCGGGTCGGCCCCCCTCGTCGGGCGATCGGGGCGACCCCGGCCCCGGCCCCGGCTCGCTGAGGTCCGGGACGGGCACGACGACGTCGACCTCGATCCGCTTGTCCGCCGGCGGCTGCACGACGACGACGCGCCGCCCGCCCTCGTCGGGCGCCCGCGCCCCGCCGAGGAAGCCGGCGACGGCGTCCACCGGCCGCACCGTCGCGGACAACCCGATCCGCTGGGCGGGTCCCGGGCCGCCCGGACGGTCCAGCAGCGCGTCCAGCCGCTCCAGGCTGAGCGCGAGGTGCGCGCCGCGCTTGGTCCCCGCCACCGCGTGGATCTCGTCGACGATCACCGTGCGCACCCCGGCCAGCCCGGCGCGCGCGCCCGAGGTCAGCACCAGGTAGAGCGACTCGGGCGTGGTGATGAGGATGTCCGGCGGGCGGGTGGCGAAGGCCCGGCGCTCCTGCGGCGGGGTGTCGCCGGTGCGCGTGCCCACCTCGACGTGCGGCAGAGACGCCCCGAGCCGCTGGGCGGCCTGGCGGATGCCGACGAGCGGCGAGCGCAGGTTGCGCTCGACGTCCGCGGCCAGCGCCTTGAGGGGGGAGACGTAGACCACCCGGCAGCGCTCCGCCGGGTCGGCCGGCGGCGGCGCGGAGAGCAGGCCGTCGAGCGCCCACAGGAACGCCGCGAGGGTCTTGCCCGAGCCGGTGGGCGCGACGACGAGCGCGTGGTCCCCGCCGGCGATCGCCTCCCAGGCACCGCGCTGGGCGGCCGTGGGCTCGTCGAACGCGCCCGCGAACCACGCCCGGGTGGGCGCGGAGAACCGGTCGAGGGCCACGCGCCCATCTTGGTCGTCCTCGCCGACATCCACCCGCGGCGGCCGGGCGCGACGGGTGCGGCCGGTGGTGGTGGGGGCCGCTCGTGGCAGGCTGGCCCCGTGCGGTACTCCGAGTTCCGGTCGCTGGTCGACGACGTGCTGGGCCCGGCCCAGGGCAGTGTCCTCGTCGCCTCGCTGCGGCTCGGGACGCTCGACGACCGGACCGCCCAGGCCGCGCTGGCCGACGGCGAGGACCCCCGCGACGTGTGGCACGCGCTGTGCGACGAGCTGGAGGTCCCCGAGGCGCGCCGGTGGGGGACCGACCGGCGGCGGGCCGCCCCACCCCGGCGCGCCGGGCGCTGATGGCCGCGGTGCCGCGCGCCCAGCCGGCGCCGCGCCTGCGGCGGCTGCGCTCGGACCTGGCCGAGGCGGGCTGGTCCCTCCTCGCGACGACGCTCGGCCTGGGGGTGGGCATCGGCGTGGTCGACGGGGTCTCGACGAGCCGCCCGTGGGCGGTGCCGCTCGCCGCGGCCGTCGTCGCCGCCGGGGCACTGGTGCTGGCGCCCGCACTGCGGCTGCTCGCGGGTGTCGGCACCGCGGCGGTGTTCCTGGCCGGCACCGCGAGCCAGGTGGTCGTGGCCTGGGCGGCCCTGCGCTTCGTGCCCGGCATCGAGCTGTCGTCGGACTGGGCCGTCGTGTGGGTGCTGCTGGTCGCCGGCCTGGTGATGGCCGCGGGCCGGTGGGCCTGGGCCTCGCCCGGCAACGGGTACGTGGTCGACGCGACGGTGCGCCGCGCCCGGCGCGCCGCGCTGGCGGCCGGCCGTGACGCGGGGGCGCCGGGGCGCCCGCCGGGGATGCTCGTCGTGCAGCTCGACGGCGTGTCCGCGCCGGTGCTCGACCAGGCCCGGGCCGCCGGGCTGGTGCCGACGCTCGACCGGTGGCTGACCTCCGGCACGCACCGCGTGGAGCCGTGGTGGGCGCGCGTGCCGGCCACGACCCCGGCCAGCCAGGCGGGGCTGCTGTACGGCGACTCGTCGGCCGTGCCCGCGTTCCGGTGGTGGGACCGCACCGCGGGGCGGCTCGTCGTCGCCAACCACCCGTTGGACGCGGCCGGGATCGAGCGCCGCCTCGCCGGGGACACCGGGCTGCTCGCCGGCGGCGGGGTCGCCGTCTCCACCCTGCTGTCCGGCGACGCGCGGACGGCGTACCTGGTGATGGGGCGCAGCCGAGGCCGGCGGGGCCAGGGCGGCGCGGGGCCCGGATCGGGGTACCTGCGGTTCTTCGCGGACCCGTTCGTGCTGGCCCGCGCGGTGACGGTGACCGTCGGCGAGATGGTCAAGGAGCTGTACCAGGGGCGTCGCCAGCGGGAGCACGGGGTGGTGCCCCGGATCCCGCGGGGCGGCTGGTACGTCCCGCTGCGCGGGCTGAGCAACGTGCTGCTGCGGGACGTGTCCACCTCCGTGACCGCCGGTGCGCTCGCGCGCGGCGTCCCCACCGTGTTCCTCGCGCTGGTGGACTACGACGAGATCGCGCACCACGCCGGGCCCACCCGCCCCGAGTCGCTGCGGGCGCTTGAGGGCCTCGACGGCGTGCTCGGCACGCTGGAGCGGGTGCTGCCGTGGGCGCCCCGGGAGTACGGCGTGGTGGTGCTCTCCGACCACGGCCAGTCCCTCGGCGCGCCGTTCGACCAGATGGGAGACCTCAGCCTGCTCGACGCGGTGCGGACGCTCGCGGCCACGCCCGACGAGGGCCTGGCGGCGGGTGGCGGCGAGGACTTCGGCCCGCTCAACGCCCTGCTGGTGGACCTGTTCGGGCCGGGGTCCGGCCGTGCGGGACGGTGGCGCGCGGGCGAGCGCACGACGAGCGACGGGTCGGGCGTGCCCGAGGTCGTCGTCGCGGCCTCGGGCAACCTCGGGCTGGTCTGGCTGCCGCGGTTGCCGGGCCGGCCGCTGCTCGAGGACCTGCAGGAGCGCTACCCCGCGCTCGTCGCCGGGCTCGCCGCGACGCCGGGCATCGGCCTGGTCGTCGTCGACACCCGCAGCGGACTGGTCGCCGTGGGGCCGCGCGGGGTGCGCCACCTGGAGCGCGACGAGCCCGTGGACGGCGAGGGCGACCCGCTGGAGCCCTACGGCCCGCAGGCGGCCGCGGACCTGACGCGGGCCGGCCGGCTGGCGGGCACCGGGGACCTGCTGGTGGTCTCGGCCGTGACACCCGAGGGTCGGGTGCACGCCTTCGAGGGCCAGGTGGGCTCGCACGGCGGGCTGGGCGGGGACCAGAACTGGGCGTTCCTGCTGCACCCGTCGCAGTGGCAGGTGCCCGACGAGGCCCGCGAGGCAGTGGGGGACCGGCGGGTGCTCGTCGGGGCGGAGGCCGTCCACGACGCGCTCGTCGGCTGGCTGCGCGAGGCGGGGCTGCGGCCGTGATCGGCGTGCGGTGGCTCGGCCACGCGAGCGTGGTGCTCGACGTGGCCGGCGCCCGGCTGCTGACCGACCCGCTGCTGCGCGAGCACGCCGGCCTGCTGCGCCGCCGCGGGGCCGCGCCCGACCCCGCGCACTGGGCGGGCGCCGACGTGGTGCTGCTGTCCCACCTGCATCACGACCACGCCGAGCTGGGATCGCTGCGGCTGCTGGGACGCACGCCGGTGCTCGCGGCGCCCGCGAACGCACGCTGGCTGCGGCGTCACGGCGTCGCCGACGGCGTGGCACTGCCGGAGGGCGGCTGGTGGACGCTGCCGCGCTCGGCCGTCCGCGTCCGCGCCGTGACCGCGGTGCACGGCGAGCGGCCGATGCCGCACCGGCCGAATGCCGCCTGCGGCTTCGGCGTCGACGCCGACGGGCTGCGGATCTGGTTCGCCGGCGACACCGAGCCCTACCCCGCGATGGCCCGGCTGCCCGACCTGCTGGGCGGGCCCGTGGACCTCGCGCTGGTGCCCGTGGGCGGGTGGGGGCCACGGCTGTCGGGCGGGCACCTGGACCCGGTGGAGGCGGCCCGGGCGTGTGCGGTGGTCGGCGCCCGCCACGCGGTGCCGGTGCACTGGGGCACGCTGCACGCGCCGGTGTCGCGGCGGCTGCCGCCGGGATGGATGGACCGCGCGGGCCCGGCCTTCGCCCATGCGATGCGGCACGAGGCACCGGGCTGCGCGGTGCACCTGCTGGTGCCGGGACAGGCCGTGACGCTCGGCTGAGCCGGCGGGCGTGTCGCGCCGCGCATCGAACACCTGTTCGGCTTATGGTGGGCGACGGGTGAACGTCCGTGAGCCGCCCACAACCCGTCCGGGAGCAGTCCCGGCTCCGGGGGAGGCAACGGTGGACGGGTGTGTCGGTGGTCGGGCATACCGTCACCCGCGACACCGAAGACCAGCCCCAGCAGGCGCAGCGCGAGCGCTGCTCGAGACGAAGAGGTGCCCCACCATGGCCGTTGCCGCACAGGATCGCGAGAAGGCTCTCGAGGCCGCGCTCAGCCAGATCGACCGCCAGTTCGGCAAGGGGTCGATCATGCGCCTGGGTGACGAGGGGCGCGCCCCCGTCGAGGTGATCCCCACCGGGTCCATCGCCCTCGACGTGGCGCTCGGCATCGGAGGCCTGCCCCGCGGGCGCGTCGTCGAGATCTACGGGCCGGAGTCCAGCGGCAAGACGACGGTGGCGCTCCACGCGGTCGCCAACGCCCAGCGGGCCGGCGGCATCGCGGCGTTCATCGACGCGGAGCACGCACTCGATCCGGAGTACGCCAAGAAGCTCGGCGTCGACACCGATGCCCTCCTCGTCTCGCAGCCGGACACCGGCGAGCAGGCGCTGGAGATCATGGACATGCTCATCCGGTCCGGCGCGATCGACGTCGTCGTCGTCGACTCGGTCGCCGCGCTGGTGCCCAAGGCGGAGATCGAGGGCGAGATGGGCGACAGCCACGTCGGCCTCCAGGCACGTCTGATGTCCCAGGCGCTGCGCAAGATCACCGGAGCACTCAACTCGTCGGGCACCACGGCGATCTTCATCAACCAGCTGCGGGAGAAGATCGGCGTCTTCTTCGGCAGCCCCGAGACCACCACGGGCGGCAAGGCCCTGAAGTTCTACGCGTCGGTCCGCCTGGACATCCGCCGCATCGAGACCCTCAAGGAGGGCACCGAGGCGGTCGGCAACCGGACGCGGGTCAAGGTGGTCAAGAACAAGATGGCCCCGCCGTTCAAGCAGGCGGAGTTCGACATCCTCTACGGCGTCGGCATCTCCCGCGAGGGCAGCCTGATCGACCTCGGCGTCGAGCACGGGTTCATCCGCAAGTCCGGCGCGTGGTTCACCTACGAGGGCGACCAGCTGGGCCAGGGCAAGGAGAACGCGCGCGGGTTCCTGCGCGACAACCCGGACCTGGCGGACGAGCTCGACAAGAAGATCAAGGAGAAGCTCGGCATCGGGGCGCGTGTCGACCAGCCGTCCACCCCTGTCGACTTCTGACGACGCGCGCCGCGCATGGCACGCGACAGCGGAGCACGGCGGTGAGCGGGGGCGGCCGGTTCAACGACGGCCGGCCCCGCTCGCGCGCCTCCGAGCCGCCGGAGGTCGGGTCGGCAGCCGTCGACGCCGAACCCGATCCCGAGGAGGTCGCCCGGGCGATCCTCCTGCGCCGGTTGACGGGCGCGCCGCGCAGCCGCGCGCAGCTGGCGGAGGCGCTGGCCCGCAAGGACGTCCCGGAGGAGGTCGCGGAGCGCGTGCTCGACCGGTTCACCGAGGTGGGCCTGATCGACGACGCCGAGTACGCCCGGACGGTGGTGCGTAGCCGGCACGCCGAGAAGGGGCTCGCCCGGCGCGCACTCGCGACCGACCTGCGGCGCCGCGGCATCGACGAGCCGACGGCGGCGCAGGCCCTGGCGCAGGTGGACGACGACGACGAGCTGGCGGCCGCACGCGCGCTCGTCGAGCGGCGGCTCGCGGCGACGCGCGGGCTCGACGCGCAGGTGCGGATGCGCCGCACGTGCGCGGCCCTCGGGCGGCGGGGCTACCCACCAGGGCTCGTCGTCCGGCTGGTGCGTGAGGCACTGGCTCGCGAGGGCGAGTCGGTCCCTGCGGACGCCGGCGACGATGCCGGGGACGGCTGATCGCCGGAACGCCCGGCCGGACCGACGAGGGCCGACGCGCCGCGTCTGCCGCGTCTCGGGGCGCCGCCCTCCGCCGCGCGCATGCTTTGCCAGAATGGGCGGACGCCGGGACCCGCCCCGCGTGCTGGAGGGTTCGATGAACTGGAGCGCGGTCGTCACCGTCATCGGCCTGCTCGGCGCGTGCCTGGTGGCGCTGCTCCTGGTGCAGCTCGCCCGCCGCGAGGCCGACGAGGTGCGGCGCCGGGCCGAGCAGGACGTCGCGACGCTCCGGGAGGAGACGCGCACCAAGGCGGCGGACGCCGAGCGGCGCGAGCAGCGCGTGGTGGAGCGGGAGCAGGCGCTGACCCAGGACCGCGGGGAGCTGGAGGCGCTGGAGCGGCGCGTGCACGAACGCGCGGAGGCCGTGGTGCTCGCCGAGCGCGCCTCGACCCGCCAGGTGCGGGACGCCGAACTGCACGCGGCAGCGCTGGTCGAGCAGGCCGAGGCGAAGGCGCGCGCCGAGCTGGAGGCCGCGAGCGGCCTGTCGGCCGAGGAGGCGCGCGAGCAGCTGGTGGCGCGGTTGTCCGAGCAGGCGCGGCACGAGGCCGAGGCGCGTGTGCGGCGGGTCGACGCCCAGGTGCGGCGCTCCGCCGACGCCCGGGCCCGGCGGGTGATCGCCACCGCCGTCCAGCGGCTCGCGGTGCCGACGAGCGCGCAGACGGTGATCACCGTGGTGCCGCTGCCGAGCGAGGAGATGAAGGGCCGCATCATCGGCAAGGAGGGGCGCAACATCCGGCACTTCGAGTCGCTGACCGGTGTCAACGTCCTGGTGGACGAGACGCCCGACGCCGTCGTGCTGTCGTGCTTCGACGCGGAGCGCCGCGAGGTGGCGCAGGTGGCGCTCGAGGCGCTGATGGCCGACGGCCGGATCCATCCCCAGCGCATCGAGGCGGCGTACGCGGACGCCCTCGCGGGCGCAGCCGAGCGCACGGAGGCGGCCGGGGACGCCGCCGCCGACCGTGCGGGCGTCGTCGGGCTGCACCCCGACCTGGTGCGGACCCTGGGGCGGCTGCGGCTGCGCACGTCCTACGGGCAGAACGTGCTGGAGCACCTGGTGGAGACGTCGCTGGTGGCGGCCGCGCTGGCCGCCGAGGTCGGCGCCGACGTCGCGGTGACGAAGCGCGCCGCCCTGCTGCACGACCTCGGCAAGGCGCTCACGGCGGAGCAGCCCGGCACCCACGCCCTGCTCGGCGCCGAGCTGGCGCGACGCTGCGGCGAGTCGCCGGTGGTGGTCAACGCGATCGCCGCGCACCACGAGGAGGTGCCGATGGAGACGGTCGAGGCGGTGCTGGTGCAGGCCGCCGACGCCATCTCCGCCGCGCGCCCCGGCGCGCGCCGCGAGGACCTCGACCAGTACGTGGAGCGCATGGACCGCCTGGAGTCGCTGGTGGCGGCGCACCCTGGTGTGCGCCGTGCGCTGGTGATGTCCGCCGGGCACGAGGTCCGCGTGGTGGTCGAGCCCACCGCGGTGACGGACGTCGAGCTGCCCACGCTGGCCACCGCGATCGCCCGGCAGATCGAGCAGGACCTCGCATACCCGGGCGAGATCAAGGTGACCGTGGTGCGGGAGCTGCGCGCCAGCGCGACCGCGGGCTGACGGCGGCGCCCGACGTACCCTTGACGGCGATGTCCGCCCAGCCCGCTCCCGTCCTCGCCGCGTCCGCGCCCTCCGGCGGCGGCGGGGCGCGCCCGCGCACCTACCTGGTCAAGACGCTGGGCTGCCAGATGAACGTCCACGACTCCGAGCACATGGCGGGCCTGCTGGACGCGGCCGGGTACGCCGCCGCCTCGGCTGACGAGGTGGCGGCCGAGGACGCCGACGTCATCGTCATCAACACGTGCGCGGTCCGGGAGAACGCGGCCGAACGGCTGTACGGCACGCTGGGGCGGCTCGCCGCGGCCAAGCGTGCGCGGCCGGGCCTCCAGATCGCCGTCGGGGGCTGCCTGGCGCAGAAGGACCGCGCCGGGATCGTCGAGAAGGCGCCGTGGGTGGACGTGGTGTTCGGCACGCACAACCTCGACGTGCTGCCGGTGCTGCTGGAGCGGGCCCGGCACAACGCCCGCGCCCAGGTGGAGATCGCCGAGTCGCTCCAGGTGTTCCCGTCCACCCTGCCCACCCACCGCGAGTCGGTCTACGCCGGCTGGGTGTCCATCAGCGTCGGCTGCAACAACACCTGCGCGTTCTGCATCGTGCCGTCGCTGCGCGGCAAGGAGCGCGACCGCCGGCCGGGGGAGATCCTCGCCGAGGTGGAGGCGCTGGTGGCGACCGGTGCCGTCGAGGTCACCCTGCTGGGCCAGAACGTCAACTCGTACGGTGTCGAGTTCGGCGACCGCGGCGCGTTCGCCTCGCTGCTGCGGGCCGTCGGGGCGATCGACGGGCTGGAACGCGTGCGCTTCACCAGTCCCCACCCGGCGGCCTTCACCGACGACGTCATCGCTGCGATGGCCCAGACGCCGGCCGTGATGCCCGCGCTCCACATGCCGCTGCAGTCGGGCTCCGACCGCGTGCTGCGGGCGATGCGGCGCTCCTACCGCTCGGAGCGGTTCCTGGGGATCCTCGAGCGGGTGCGGGCGGCGATGCCCGACGCGGCGATCACCACCGACGTCATCGTCGGGTTCCCGGGGGAGACCGAGGAGGACTTCGCCGCGACCCTCCGTGTGGTCGAGGCCTCCCGGTTCGCCTCCGCGTTCACCTTCCAGTACTCGCCGCGTCCCGGCACGCCGGCGGCGACGCTCGACGGGCAGGTGCCCAAGGCGGTGGTGCAGGAGCGCTACGAGCGCCTGGTGGAGCTCCAGGAGCGGATCAGCCTCGAGGAGAACCGGGCGCAGCTGGGCCGTGAGGTCGAGGTGCTCGTCGCGCAGGGCGAGGGGCGCAAGGACGGGGCGACGAACCGGCTGTCCGGCCGTGCGGCGGACAACAGGCTGGTGCACGCGGCGGTCCCGCAGGGCGCCGGTCCCGGCGACCTGCCCAGGCCGGGCGACCTGGTGCGCGTCGCGGTCACCCAGGCCGCGCCGCACTTCCTGGTCGCGGACTCCGCGACGTCCGGCGGCCCCTTCGTCGTGCGCCGCACGCGCGCCGGCGACGCCTGGGCGGCGCGCGCCGAGCACGCCCACGCCCACGCCGCGCCGGCGGGCGGACCGGTGGCGCTCGGCATGCCCGCGCCGGGGGCTCCCCGCCGCTGACCGTGGGCCCTCGGTCCCGAGGCGGCCCCTGCGGCCGTGCGTCGCCGGCGCCGCGCCGGCCGCGACGGGTCTTTCGACCCGCCGTTCCCATGCCCGCCGCATGCTGTGATGGCGCCGCCCGCACCGCGCGTCGACCACCCGTGGAGCCGCCATGTCCCAGGTCCTGAGCTTCCTCGCCGTGCAGCCGATCCTGCTGCTGTTCGTGGTGGTCGGCCTGGGCTCGGCCATCGGGCGGCTGAAGGTCAAGGGCGTCGGGCTGGGCGCCGCGGCGGTGCTGTTCCTGGCGATCGGCCTGTCGGCATGGGCCGCGTCCTACGACATCGACCTGCAGATCACCGAGGCGCTGGGCACCCTGGGGCTGACGCTGTTCACGTTCACCGTCGGCATCGTCTCCGGGGCGACGTTCTTCGCGTCGCTGCGGCGCAACCTCGGGCCGATCCTCTCGATGGTCGGGGTGCTGGTCGTCGGCGCGCTCGCCGCCGTCGGGATGGGCCGGCTGCTGGGGCTCGACGCGGCGACGGTCGCCGGCGCGTTCGCCGGCTCGGTGACCAACACCCCGGCGCTCGCGGCCGCGCAGGAGGCGGCGGGCGACCCGACCACGCCGACCGTCGCGTACGCGGTCACCTACCTGTACGGCGTGGTCGGCATGCTCGCCGCTGTGTACCTGGCCCTGCGCCACCGCGCCACCGACACCGACGCGCCGCCCGCGCTGGTCAACCGCACCATCCGGGTGGAGGTCGCCACCGCCCACGGCATCAAGGAGCTGGAGCGGCGCCACCGGAACCGCATCACGTTCTCCCGGGTGCAGCACGGCGAGGACACACCGATCCTCACCGCTGGGGACCTCGACACGCTGCGGCGCGACGACCTGGTGACCGTGGTGGGCCCGGCCGACGAGATCGAGGCGGTGACGGCCGAGCTGGGCCACACGTCCTCCCACCACCTGGAGATCGACCGCGCCTACCTCGACATGCGGCGCGTCACGGTGTCCGACCCCAAGGTGGCCGGCCGCGCCATCGGCGAGCTGGACCTGGCGGAGCGGTTCCAGGCGACCGCCTCGCGCGTGCGGCGCGGTGACGTGGACGTCGTCGCGGCCGACGACTGGATGCTGCAGCTCGGTGACCGGGTGCGCGTCATCGCGCCCCGCGCCCGGATGTCCGAGGTCTCACGCTTCTTCGGCGACTCGGCCCGCGGCCTGTCGGACATCACGCCGATCGTGCTCGGGGTCGGCATGACCCTCGGCATCCTCCTCGGCGTGGTCGCCTTCCCGGTGCCGGGCCGCGTGTTCTCCATCGGCTCGGCCGCCGGCACGCTGATCCTCGGACTGGTCCTCGGCCGCATCGGCCGCGTGGGGTCCGTGGTCACCGCGATGCCGTACACCGCCGCGCAGGCGCTCTCGGAGCTCGGTCTGCTGATCTTCCTGGCGCAAGCGGGCTCGCGGGCCGGCTCGCAGATCGGCGTCGCGTTCTCGTCGGGCCAGTGGCTGCGGATCCTGCTGCTCGGGCTCGTGGTGACCAGCGTCGTCGCCGCCGGCCTCTACCAGGTGATGCGGCGCGGGTTCCGGATGGGCGGCACGCAGCTGTCCGGCGTCATGGCGGGGTCCCAGACCCAGCCGGCCGTGCTCGCCTTCGCGAACGGCCGCACGGGCCACGACTCGCGCGTCGCGCTCGGGTACGCGCTGGTGTACCCCGCGGCGATGATCGTCAAGATCCTGCTGGGCCAGATCCTCGGCGGGCTGTAGCGCACCCGTCTGCGGGGCGCGGTGGTCGTCGCCGCGGACCCGCCCGCGGCCCCGCACTAGTGGTCGGGGACGTCCGGGGGGGCGCCGGCCCCGGGATCGGGCAGCGTGCCCTCGAAGGACACGAACATCTGTACACCGGTGCCCAGACCGCAGGAGAGGATCTGCGCGAGCTGCGCGTCGTTGGCGCCGGGCTCGAGGTCCGCCGAGGTCTCCGCGTAGACGGCGAGCGAGCCCTCCTCCTCGCGCACGTACGCCTTGGGCCAGATCCGCTCGCGGTTCCAGTCGTTGACCGCCAGGGCGAGCGCCGGCCGGGCGTCCAGCGGCAGCGTGCGGTGCCACCGTCCGCGCACCTGGACGATCTCCTGCCCCTCGCCGAGCAGGAGGAACCAGAACCGGTTGCCGTCCCAGGTGCCGGTGAGGTCGCCGTCCTCGTCGACGACGAACCGGTACCCGCGCTGGCGCAGGTAGTCGGCGATGCGGGCCCGCGTCACGGGGCTCGGGGGCTCGTCGTCCACGCGCGGGGCCTTCGGGGTGTTGGGCAGCGACCCCAGTGCGCGCAGCAGCCAGCCGGGGGTGCTCATGCGGGCGCCGCCCCCACCGGGTCGGGGTACCGCTCGTCGAGCGCGTCGAAGAACATGCTGCCGGTGGACAGGCCGCAGAACAGCGCCTGGTGCAGCTGGGCGTCGGTGGCGCCGTGCTCGAGGTCGAGGGCCACCTCGCTGACCACGTGGACCCGGCCGTTGTCGCGCACGCGCACGTAGGCCTTGGGCCAGATCCGCTCCGCGTTCCACTCGTTGCAGATGTCGAGGATCTCCGTCATGCGCTCGATCGCGACCTCGCGCTGCCACTGCCCCCGCACCTGGAGGATCTCGGAGCGCTCGCCGAAGAGGAAGAAGTAGAACAGCCGGCCGCGCCACATCCCGCCCAGGTCGCCGTCGCTGTCGACGAAGTAGCTGAACCCGTTGGCGGACATCCAGGTGGCGATCCGCGCGGGGGTGACCGTCACCGGCAGCCGCTCCGCGGACTCCACCACCCCCAGCTCGCGCGCGACGAGCGCGGCGACCTCGTCGTGCCGGCGGGCCCCGCCGGAGCCGCCCGAGCGCCCGTCCCGCCCGATGCGGCGGAACCATCCCTTGGCCCGGTCGGCGAACGACGCCATGACCCGACTGTACCTACCCGTCCGGACAACCCGGCCGGTGCGCCGCCACGTGCGCCCTCGGCAGGATCCGGCGCGGCCGTCGGTAGGTTGGGCCCATGTTCGTGGCGGCGGCGTTGGTGCCGGACACTGCGCTGCTGGTGCCGGGTGCGGGCGGCGGCGCCGACGCCGGGTCGGTGCTGCGTGGTGCGGCGCTCGAGGCGGTGGGACAGGTCGCCAAGGACGCCATCGGCCAGTCCGGCCGCGTGGTTGTCGTCGCCCCGGGACGCCGTCCTCGCGACGTCGCCGGGCCGGTGCGGGCTTCGCTCGGCGGGGCCGGCGTGCCCGACGAGGCCCTCGGGTGGCCACCGGGCGGCGCGGGGCTGCCGCGGGTGGGCGTCCCGGCGTCGGTCGGCGTCCTGCTGCTGGCGCAGCACGGGGTGCGGACCGCGCACGTGCACGAGGTGGTGGCGGACCAGGCGGTTGCGCAGGGCACCGTGCCGTGGCTGCGCGCGCTGGGCGGTTCCCTCGTCGAACGGGTGCCCACCGCCCTGGTGGTCGTCGGCTCGGCGTCGGCGCGGCACGGCCCCGACGCCCCGCTGGCCGACGACCCGCGGGCCCCGGCCTACGACGACGCACTGCTGGCCGACCTCGCCGACGCCGGACCGCGGGCGCGCGCCCGGCTGGCCGCCCTGGACCCGGACCTGGCGTCGGCGCTGGCCGTCACCGGGTGGGCGCCGTGGCAGGTGCTGCTCGGCGCGGTGCGGACCGCGGCGGTGGCCGGCGCGCTGCTGCAGCGGCACGTGCTGGCCGGCGCGACGCATGCCGTCCTGACGTGGCGGAACGCCGACCTGGCACGTGACGAGTGGTGAGCGGCCTCGTCGTCGCCGTCGTCGGGCCCACCGCGACCGGCAAGTCGGACCTGGGCATCGCCCTGGCGCGCGCCCTGGGCGGCGAGGTGGTCAACGCCGACGCGATGCAGCTGTACCGCGGCATGGACATCGGCACGGCGAAGGTGCCGATCGGTGAACGGCAGGGCGTGCCGCACCACCTGCTCGACGTGCTCGACCCGCGTCAGGACGCCACCGTCGCCGACTACCAGGGGTGGGCCCGCGCGGCGCTCGCCGACCTGGCGGCGCTCGGCCGCACCCCCGTGGCCGTGGGCGGCTCCGGGCTGTACGTCCGCGCGCTGCTGGACCACCTGGAGTTCCCCGGCACCGACCCGCGGCTGCGCGCGGCGCTGGAGGCGCGCGCCGACGCCGAGGGGCCCCGCGCGCTGCACGCGGAGCTGGCAGCCGCCGACCCCGCGGCCGCCGAGCGCATCGGTCCGCACAACGCCCGGCGGATCGTGCGGGCGCTCGAGGTGATCGCCCTGACCGGCCGGCCGTACTCGTCGTCCCTGCCGCAGCACGTCTACGCCGTGCCCGCGGTGCAGATCGGGCTGGACTGCGACCGCGCGACGCTCGACGCGCGCGTCGCCGCCCGGGTGGCACGGATGTGGGACGCGGGCCTGGTCGACGAGGTCGAGGGCCTGGTGGCGCGCGGCGGCCTGGGGCGGACGGCCGCGCGGGCCGTCGGCTACGCCCAGGTGCTCGCGCTGCTCGCCGGGCGGATGGGGCGCCGGCAGGCGTACGACGAGACCGTGGTGGCCACCCGCCGCCTCGCCCGGCGGCAGATGGGCTGGTTCGGGCGCGACCCGCGGGTGCACTGGCTCGACGCGCAGCACCCCGACCTCGTCGGGCGCGCGCTGGACCTGGTCGAACGCGCCCGGGCCGGCGACCTGCCCGATCCGGGCGCCGAGCCGAGCGCCCGTAGGCTGGGCTCGTGACGCTGCACGCCGTCAAGGGACACGGCACCAAGAACGACTTCGTGCTGCTCGACGGCCGCGACGGCGCCCTCGACCTGACGGCGGAGCTGGTGCGCGCCCTGACCGACCGGCGCGGCGGCGTCGGCGGCGACGGGGTGATCCGCCTGGTGGCCACCGACCGGATCGACGACGGCGTGCTGGCGCCCGGGAGCCGGTGGTTCATGGACTATCGGAACGCCGACGGATCGCTCGCCCAGATGTGCGGCAACGGCGTGCGGGTGTTCGCGACCTGGCTGGAGCGACTCGGCCTGTGGCCGGACTCCGCCGACGTGCTGGTGGTCGGGACGCGCGCCGGCGAGCGGACCGTGCGCCGGGTGGGCGGCCCGGGCGGCGAGCCGTGGTACGCGGTGGACATGGGGCGCTGGTTCCTGCCGGGGGGGCAGGAGGCGGTCGCCGCGGGCGGCGACGTCGAGGTGACCGTGCGGGGGCTGCCGGTGGTGCGGCCCGCGTTGCGCGTCGACGTGGGCAACCCGCACGCGGTGCTGGCCGTCGCCTCCCCGGCCGAGCTCGAGGCGGCCGACCTCTCGACCGCGCCGGAGGTCGCACCCGCGAACCCCGAGGGGCAGAACGTCGAGCTGGTGCTGCCACTGGGCGAGCGGACCGCGCCGGACGGATCACCGGTCGGGGCGCTGCGGATGCGGGTGCACGAGCGGGGCGTCGGCGAGACGGCCTCCTGCGGGACGGGTGCGTGCGCCGCCGCGCTGGCGGTGCGGTCGTGGGCCGGCTCCGGGGCGCCCGACGTGTGGGAGGTTGCGGTGCCCGGCGGCTCGCTGCGCGTCACGGCCCTGGCGGACGGGCGCGTGGAGCTGGCCGGCCCGGCCGTGCTGGTCGCCGACGTCGAGGTGGACCTGGCGGCGCTGCCGGGCTGAGCGTCCGGCCGGGGTCAGGCCCCGACCCTCAGCACCCGGAAGCCCTTCGCGCTGGTGGCGCGTGTCACGGGCAGGTGCAGGTCGTCGGACAGCCAGCGGTGCAGCGGGTCCGCCCCGAGGTTGCGCCCGACGACGAGCCACGCCTCGGCGCCGGGCGCCAGGCGGGGCAGCCAGGCGCGCAGCAGCCCGTGGAGCGCGTCCTTGCCGACGCGGATCGGCGGGTTGGACCAGATCGCCGCGAACGCGAGGCCGGCCGGGACCTCGTCGGGCGTCGCGGCCGCGACGTTGGCCAGGCCGAGCGCGGCGGCGTTGGTCCGCACCAGGTCGAGGGCGCGCTCGTTGACGTCGACCGCCCACACGCGGGCGCCGGGGGACAGCAGCGCCATGGTCAGCGCGAGCGGGCCCCAGCCGCAGCCGAGGTCGAGCAGGTCGCCGGCCTCCGGCGGGTCCGGCACCTCGCGGAGCAGCACCCGGGTGCCCAGGTCCACGTGGTCGGGCGAGAAGACGCCGGGGGCCGTCTGCACCCTGACCTCGCGCCCGGCGAGCTCGACGGTCAGCGTGCGGCGCTCGTCGGGTGCCGCGGGGCGGGCGGAGAAGTAGTGCTCGGGCTCGCTCACGCGCCGAGGGTAGTGCTGTGCTGAGTGCGAAATCCGTCGCCACCGCCGCGGCCGCGTGCGACCCTAGGAAGGTACGACGACCGGCGGACGAGAAGAGCACGCGTGAACGACCCCCAGCCCACCACCGACGAGGAGCGCACCCGCTCGCCGCAGGAGGTGGCTGACGACGTCGTCGCGCGGGTGCTGGCGCGGGCCGACCGCTACGACGGCACCGCGCTGCAGTCCACCGCGAACGGGCACACCTCCTACGACGGCGACCAGCTCGACCTCGAGGCGCGCACCTCGCTGCGCCGAGTCGGCGGCTTGTCCACCGAGCTCGAGGACGTCAGCGAGGTCGAGTACCGGCAGCTGCGCCTCGAGCGCGTGGTGCTCGTCGGCCTGGCCGGGGGCGGCACCGCCACCGACGCGGAGATCTCCCTGCGGGAGCTGGCCGCGCTGGCCGAGACCGCGGGCTCCGTGGTGCTCGACGGCCTGCTCCAGAACCGCCGGGTGCCGGACGCGTCCACCTACCTCGGCTCCGGCAAGGCCGCCGAGCTCGCCACGCTCGTGCGCGCCGTCGGCGCCGACACCGTGGTGGTCGACGGCGATCTCGCCCCGTCGCAGCGGCGCGCGCTGGAGGACGTCGTCAAGGTCAAGGTGATCGACCGCACCGCGCTGATCCTCGACATCTTCGCCCAGCACGCGAAGTCCAAGGAGGGCAAGGCGCAGGTGGAGCTGGCCCAGCTCGAGTACCTGCTGCCGCGCCTGCGCGGGTGGGGCGAGTCGATGTCGCGGCAGGCCGGCGGCCAGGTGGGTGCCGGGCAGGGCATGGGCTCGCGCGGTCCCGGCGAGACGAAGATCGAGCTGGACCGCCGCCGCATCCGCAACCGGATGGCGAAGCTGCGGCGCGAGATCAAGGAGATGGCACCGGCGCGCGAGACCAAGCGGGCCTCGCGCAAGCGCCACGCGATCCCGTCGGTCGCGATCGCCGGCTACACCAACGCCGGCAAGTCGTCGCTGCTGAACCGGCTGACCGGTGCGGGCGTGCTGGTGGAGAACGCGCTGTTCGCCACGCTGGACCCGACGGTGCGCCGCGCGGAGACGGACGACGGCCGCGTGTACACGCTCGCCGACACGGTCGGGTTCGTGCGCGCGCTGCCGCACCAGCTGGTCGAGGCGTTCCGCTCGACGCTGGAGGAGGTGGCCGACTCCGACCTGATCCTCCACGTGGTCGACGCGGCGCACCCCGACCCGGAGGGGCAGATCGCCGCGGTGCGGGCCGTGTTCGCGGACATCCCGGGTGCGATGGACGTCCCCGAGATCGTGGTGCTCAACAAGGCCGACCTCGCCGACCCCGCGGCCGTGGCCCGCCTGCGGGCCAAGGAGCCGGGAGCCGTGGTGGTCTCGGCGCACACGGGCGAGGGCATCGACGAGCTGCGCGACCTGGTGGCCGGCCAGCTGCCGCGGCCGGGCGTCCCCGTGGACGTGGTGGTGCCCTACGACCGCGGCGACCTGGTGAGCCGCGTCCACGAGCACGGGGACATCGACCACGAGGAGCACACGGAACGCGGCACGGCGTTGCGGGCCCGTGTGGACGCCCAGCTCGCCGCCGAGCTGCAGGCGGCCTCGGTCGCCTGACTCCCACAGCCAGCCGCTTCGACGGCGCCGCGGGCGCGCGGCACTACGGTGGCGGGGTGCCGGACCGACCCTCAGCCGACCCCTCGGTGGAGGAGCTGCTGGACCTGGCGGTCGCCGCGGTCGGCGGGGCGCGCCGCGACGGACAGCACGCGATGGCGCTGGCCGTCGGCGAGGCGATCGAGACCGGTGCGCACCTGGCGGTGCAGGCGGGCACCGGGACCGGCAAGTCGCTGGCCTACCTGGTCGCGGCCGTGCGGCACGCGGTGCTGGCCGACCAGCGGGTGGTGGTGTCGACGGCGACGCTGGCCCTGCAGCGCCAGGTGCTGGCGCGCGACCTGCCGCTCGTCGTCGGCGCCGTGGGGGACCGCCTGCCGCGCGAGCCGCACGTCGCCCTGCTCAAGGGCTGGCACAACTACCTCTGCCGCCAGAAGGTCGACGGCGGCTACCCGCAGGACGAGGGGGGCCTGTTCGACCTGCCCGAGCCGCGCGGCGCGGCCGAGCACCCCGCGCCGGCGGACGGGCCGGCGCGCGCCGAGACGCTCGGCGAGCAGATCGTGCGGCTGCGGGAGTGGGCCGACGAGACCGCCACGGGCGATCGGGACGACCTGGTTCCGGGCGTCACCGACCGGGCGTGGCGGCAGGTGTCCGTCACGGCCCCGGAGTGCCTCGGCACCTCCTGCCCCCAGCGGGAGGCGTGCTTCCCGGTGCTCGCCCGCGAGGCGGCGCACGGTGCGGACGTGGTGGTGACCAACCACGCGATGCTCGGCGTCGCGGCGGCCGCGCTCGCCCCGGGCGTGCTGCCCGAGCACGACGTGCTGGTGGTGGACGAGGCCCACGAGCTGGCCGACCGGGTGACGGCCCAGGCGACCGCGGAGATGTCGGTGGGCGCGGTGGAGCACGCGGCGCGGCTGGCGCGCCGCCAGGGAGGCCTGCCCACCACCGACCTGGACGCGGCGGGGCGCGCGCTGGAGGCGGTGCTCGAGGACCTGCCCGAGGGCCGGTTCCCGTCCGGCTTGCCCGAGGCTGTTGGCCGGGCGGTCGCCGCGGTGCGCGACGCGGCCCGCACCCTGCTGTCGGCCCTCAAGCCCGATCCGAAGGAACCCGCTGAGGCGCAGGCGGGCCGCAAGATGGCGTTCTCGGCCGTCTCCGCGTTGTTCGAGACCGCGGACCGAATGGCCTGCGACCCGTCGGAGGCCGACGGGACGGTGCTGTGGTGCGCCCGCAGCGAGGACCGCCGCGGCGACGTGGTGACACGCCTGCACGCGGCCCCGCTGTCCGTCGCCGGGCTGATCCGCACCCACCTGCTCGCCGAGCGGACGGCGGTGCTCACGTCGGCCACGCTCACGCTCGGCGGCTCCTTCGAGCCGCTGGCGCGGTCGGTGGGGCTCGGCGGGGGCGAGGGGGAGGACGACGTCCCCCAGTGGCGGGGGATCGACGTGGGCAGCCCCTTCGACTACCCGCGCCAGGGCATCTGCTACATCGCGCGACACCTGCCGCCGCCGGGGCGCGAGCCGGCGACGGACGCGCAGCTCGACGAGATCGCCGCGCTGGTCGAGGCTGCCGGCGGCCGAACCCTCGGGCTGTTCTCGTCACGTCGCGCCGCCATCGCTGCGGCCACCGCCCTGCGCCCCCGCGTGCCGGTGCCGATCCTGCTCCAGGGCGACGACCAGCTGCCCACCCTCGTGGCGCGGTTCCGGGACGACGAGCCCACGTGCCTGTTCGGCACCCTGTCGCTGTGGCAGGGGGTCGACGTGCCAGGACCCGCGTGCCGGCTCGTCGTGATCGACCGCATCCCGTTCCCGCGACCCGACGACCCGTTGTCGGCGGCGCGGACGCACGCCGTCGCCGTGGGCGGCGGGAACGGGTTCATGGCCGTCTCGGCCACCCACGCCGCGCTGCTGCTGGCGCAGGGCGCCGGTCGCCTGATCCGCACCACGCAGGACCGCGGGGTGGTGGCGGTGCTCGACCCGCGTCTGGCGACCGCGCGCTACGCAGGGTTCCTCCAGCGGTCGATGCCGCCCTTCTGGCTGACCACCGAGCTGGACGCCGCCCTGTCCGCGCTGCGCCGGCTGACCGCCTCGGGCTAGCCTGCGCCGGTGGTGCTGCCGACAGGAGGAGGGGCGATGCCCGAGCTCGAGGACGACGACACGGGACTGGTCGGGACGAGCTTCTCGCCCCGGCGCGGGAGCAAGGTCGGCGTGGTCGGCGCGGGCGCGGTGGGCGCGACGATGGCCTACGCCGCCTTGATGCGCGGCGCGGCCCGCACCGTGGCGCTCTTCGACATCAACCGCGCGAAGGTCGAGGCCGAGGTGCTCGACATGTCGCACGGCATCCAGTTCATGCCGATGGCGGAGGTCGAGGGGTCGGACGACATCGAGGTGCTCGCCGGCTCGGACGTCGTCGTGTTCACCGCCGGTGCCAAGCAGAAGCCCGGTCAGTCCCGCCTGGACCTGGCGGGCGCGACCATCGGGCTGGTGGCCAAGGTGCTGCCGGACCTGGTGCGGGTGGCGCCGAACGCCGTGCACGTCATCGTCACCAACCCGGTCGACGTGGTGACCTATGCCGCGTTGAAGATCAGCGGCCTGCCACCCAGCCGTCTGTTCGGCTCCGGGACCGTGCTGGACTCCTCGCGGCTGCGGTTCCTGGTCGCACAGGAGACCGGCGTCGCCGTGCAGAACGTGCACGCCTACGTCGTCGGCGAGCACGGCGACTCCGAGCTGCCCCTGTGGAGCTCGGCGAGCGTCGGTGGCGTGCCGCTGCTGGACTGGCGTGGCCTCAACGGGCGCAGCCCGCTCACGCGCGAGGTGCGCGACCGGATCTCGAGCGAGGTGATCCAGTCCGCGTACCGGATCATCGAGGGCAAGGGCGCCACCAGCTACGCGATCGCGCTGGCCGGTTCGCGGATCATCGAGGCGATCCTCAAGGACGAGCAGCGCATCCTGCCGGTGACGTCGCTGCTCGACGACTACTACGGCATCAGTGACGTCTGTCTCTCGGTGCCGGCGATCGTCGGTGCGTCCGGCGTCGGGCGCCGGTTGACGGTGCCGCTGGACAGCGACGAGCTGCGGGGGTTGGAGCTCTCGGCCGACGCGGTCCGCGCGGTCGCGCGCAGCTTCGGCTACTGATTCCTGTCCCGTTGCGGGACCGCTACACGACGCCCTTGGCGACGAGGAAGCACGCGTAGGGACGGGTCTCGCCGGTCTGGACGACGGCGAAGGCCTCGCGGGCGGCCGCGTAGAAGGCGAACCGCTCCAGACCCTCCATCCCCACGTCCTGGCCCTCGGCTGCCGCCAGCTCCGCGCGGACGTCCTCGACCGCGGGGCCGGGCGTGCCGTCGCCCGTCAGCATGTGGCGCACGGGGTTGTCCTGGAACCGCCCGTCCACCGGCAGCAGCGAGCAGATCGCCCGCACCGCCTGCGGCAGGTCGGCGCCGGGCAGGTCCACCACGGGGACGCCTGCCGCGTAGGCGGGGAAGTTGCGGTCCACCACCGCGATGACATCGCCGTGGCCTGCCTGCGCGAGCAGGGTGAGCAGGTCCGGGGTCAGCAGCGGGTCGATGCCCTTGAGCACGTGATCTCCTGGTCGGTTCGGTGGGTGTCTACAGGCTGCGCAGCACGCTGACGACGCGGCCCAGGATGCTGGCCTCGTCGCCGTCGATGGGAGAGTAGGCGCGGTTGGCGGGCATGAGCCACACGTGGCCGTCGGCGCGCTTGAGCGTCTTGACGGTCGCCTCGCCGTCGATCATGGCGGCGACGATCTCGCCGTTCTCGGCGACCGGCTGACGGCGCACCACCACCCAGTCGCCGTCGCAGATCGCGGCGTCGATCATCGAGTCACCGCGCACGGCGAGGAGGAACAGCTCACCCTCGCCGACCAGCTGGCGCGGCAGCGGGAACACGTCCTCCACCAGCTGTTCGGCGAGGATGGGGCCACCGGCGGCGATGCGGCCGACCAGCGGGACGTAGGTCGGTGCGGGTACGCGGTCGTGCTCAGGGACGTCCGGGTCGGCACCGGCGCCGGTCCACGGCAGCACGGCCCGCGAGTCGTCGGGGTGCACCACCTCGATGGCCCGCGGCCGGTTCGGGTCACGACGCAGGTAACCCTTGCGCTCCAGGGCCGAGAGCTGGTGCTTGACGCTCGACGGGCTGGTCAGCCCGACCGCCTCGCCGATCTCGCGCATGCTCGGGGGATAGCCCCGTCTCTCCACCGACGTGCGGATGGTGCGCAGGACCAGGCGCTGACGTGCCGTCAGGCCGTCGCCGTCGGGAGCGCCGTCGGGCAGCTCGTGCACCGAGGCGAGCCTGCCGTCCCTCGTCCGTGGCGTGTCGCTCACCGTCGATCCTCCCTGTCGTGGCCCTCGCCGGGCCGGCGGTCCCGCACCGTGCGTGGACCGGTCCCGCCCCCCGGCCGCCCTGGCCGCAGGTCCGTGTCAGTGGTCGTGTCAGTGGTGCGTGATGCGCTGTGCACGTGCCGCCCAGCCTAGGGGCGGCGGCACGTCGGATCAAACATCTGTTCGATCGTGTCTCGACGGATGTCGGTTCGATCTGGTAGACATCGTACATGCGTTCGACGTACGCCTGTTCGAACGGCACGCCGGGATCGGGCGGCCGGTCGGGACGGCTCGGGAACACCAGGAGGTAGGCAATGTCCACGCTGACGATCGCTGCCGGCGGTGCCGTGCACATGCCCGCTCGGGCCGTGGACGTCGCGAGCGGGGCGCTCCGTGCGCCGGGCTCGGTCGCGCGGCCGGCGACAGCCGTGCGCGTCGGGAACCCGACGGTTCGCCGGCCGGTGCACCTGACGCGACGCGGTCGGCTCGTGGTGCTGCTCCTCGCCCTCGGCGCGGCCGTCGCGGGCACGTTCGCCGCGTCGGACGCCGCGGCGTCCGGACCGCAGTCGGCGCCGGTCGTCGAGCGCTACCTCGTCGCACCGGGGGACACGCTGTGGCAGATCGCCGAGGGGTTGGCCTCGCCCGGTGAGGACGTCCGGGACGTGGTACGCGAGCTGGTGCTGCTCAACAAGCTGCCGTCCGCGGGCCTGACCGCCGGACAGGAGATCGTTCTTCCCGCCGATCGCTGAGGCGGGCGGTCCACCTTCCCGCCGATCGCTGAGGCGGGCGGTCCACCTTCCCGGCGATCGCCGACGCGGCCGGTTCGCGGTCCCGGGGACCGCTGACGCGGGCGGTTGAGTTTCCGCCCTTGAGCTTCCGCCCGTGGCAGCCGGGCCGGGTGGGCGTCTTGCGCCTGATGGGGTCGTCCCCTAGCGTCACCTGGGTCTCGGGCCGTGGACGGTCCGGGAGGCCCACCGGCGCAGCCTCCGGTGAAAGGACGACCGCCCGTGCACTGCCCGTTCTGCCGCCACCCCGACTCGCGCGTCGTGGACTCGCGCACGTCGGACGACGGCGCGTCGATCCGGCGCCGACGGCAGTGCCCCAACTGTGGCCGCCGGTTCACCACGCTGGAGACCACCAGCCTCTCCGTGCTCAAGCGCTCCGGGGTGGTGGAACCGTTCAGCCGGGAGAAGATCGTCAGCGGCCTGCGCAAGGCATGCCAAGGCCGGCCCGTGAGCGAGGACGACCTCGCGCTGCTGGCACAGGGCGTGGAGGAGACCCTCCGCGGCTCGGGACAGGCGGAGATCGACTCGTACGAGATCGGGCTGGCGATCCTCGGACCGTTGCGGGAGCTCGACGAGGTCGCCTACCTGCGCTTCGCCTCGGTGTACCAGGGGTTCGCGTCGCTGGAGGACTTCGAGGCGGCCATCACGCTGCTGCGGGCGGCACATGCCGAGGAGACCCCGCACGCCGAGGAGGGCTCGACCGCGCCCTGACCGACGCGAGGTTCGCGGGGCGCGTACAGGCCGGCGGCCGCCGCAGGACCTGCTGGCCGGCCGGGCGCACACGCCGATGGATTGGCGTTGGCGCGCATGCTGGTGAAGGCTGGTGCGGCACCCGACGCGAAGGAGGAGCGATGCCCGCTCAGGAGTCCGGCGAGCACCGTCCCGCGGTGAGCGACGACGCGAAGGCCAAGTTCCGCGAGGCGCTGGAGCGCAAGAAGGCCGCCGCGCACCGTGGCGGCACCGGCACCGAGGGCGCCGGAGCGGTCAAGGGTTCGGAGACGGCGGGACCGGTGCAGCGCCGGTTCCAGCGCAAGTCCGGCTCGTCCTGACGATGTCGGCCCTCCCGGGGCGGCGACGTCCTCAGGAGAGCACGCGCAGCCGCACCGACTCCGGCCGCGACTGCAGCGCCGCGAGCACCCCGGGATCCACGGCCGAGCCGGCGTCGGTCACCACGTAGCCGATCTCGCCGCGCGTGGCGAGCAGCTGGCCCTCGATGTTGACGCCGTGCTCGGCGAGGGTCGCGTTGACCGCCGCCAGCACGCCGGGCACGTTGCGGTGCAGGTACGCCAGGCGGTGTACGCCGGGCGGGCTGTCGAGGGCGACGTTCGGCAGATTGACCGACAGCGTCGTCGAGCCGGTGGCGAGGTAGTCGCGCATCTTGTGCGAGACGAACTGCCCGATCGCCTCCTGCGCCTCCTCGGTGGATCCACCGGTGTGCGGCGTGAGGATCACGTTGGGCAGGCCGCGCAGCTCGGAGTCGAAAGCCTCGTCGTTGCGCTTGGGTTCGTACGGGAACACGTCCACGGCCGCCCCGGACACGTGACCGGAGACCACCGCGTCGCGCAGCGCCGGGATGTCGACGATGAAGCCCCGCGACAGGTTGAGGAACACCGCCCCCGGCCGCATCCGCGCGAACTGCTTGGCGCCGAACAGCCCGGCGTTCCCGGGCCGGCCGTCGACGTGCAGCGTCACCACATCGGCCGCGTCGAGGAGCTCGTCGAGCGTGTGCATGCGCCTGGCGTTGCCCAGCGCGAGCTTCTCGGCCGTGTCGTAGAACACGACGGACATGCCCAGGCTCTCCGCGAGCACGGAGAGCTGGGTGCCGATGTTGCCGTACCCGACGATCCCCAGCGTGCGGCCCCGCACCTCGTGGGCGCCCGAGGCCGACTTGTTCCAGACGCCGGCGTGCATGCCGTCGTCGAACACCGTCAGGCGCCGGGTCAGCGCGATGATCTCGGCGATCGCCAGCTCCACCACCGACCGCGTGTTGGAGAACGGCGCGTTGAACACCGCGATGCCCAGCCCGGCCGCGGCGCGCAGGTCCACCTGGTTGGTGCCGATGCAGTAGGCGCCGACGGCCAGCAGGTCCGGCGCGGCCGCGAGCACCTGCTCCGAGACCTGGGTCTTGGACCGGATGCCCAGCAGGTGCACCCCGGCGAGGGCCTCGGACAGCTCGGACTCGTCGAGCGCGCCGGACCGCGTCGTCACGTCGAAGCCGACCGCCTCGAGGATCTGGCGGGCCTGCGGGTGGACGTTCTCGAGCAGCAGGGCCTTGAGCACGCCCCTATGGTGCGCCCGTCCGACCCGTGGACCCAATCCGTCCCGCTGTGCGAACGAGGTCAGGCTCGCTCGTCGAAACCGGCGGGCAGCGCGCCGGCGTGCACCACGTGGAGGGTGACCGTCGGACGGGTCATCGCCACGTAGAGGTCCCCGGCGGACCCGGCGAGCACCTCCGCGGGTTCGACGAGCACGACGACGTCGAACTCCAGGCCCTTGGCCTCGACGGCGGTCAGCACCACCACGGGCGCGTCCAGGTCGAGGTCGGCGCCTGACCCGAGCGGCCGGGACGGCTCGTCCACCAGCGCCGCGCGCACGGCGGCGCCGCGCTGCGGCGTCGCGATGACGGCCACCCGCCCGCCTCCGGACTCGTCGACGATCCGACGGGCGGCCGACAGGGCGCGCTCCGAGGCGGCCGCCGCGAGCCGGTCGGGCGCGACACGCTCGGTCACCAGCGCGTCCGGGACGTCGCGGGCCGACGTCAGGGGGGACACGGGCAGGCCGGCCGCTGCGGCCATCCGTTGCGCGGCCTGCGCCACGGACGCGGGCGTGCGGTAGTTGACCGTCAGCTCGGCCTGCCGCCACGAGCTGCGCAGCACCGGGTCCAGCATCGCCGCCCAGGAGTGTGCGCCCGCGGCCGTGGAGGTCTGCGCGACGTCGCCGACGATCGTCAGCGAGCGCGTGGGGACGCGCCGCAGCAACGTGCGCCACGCCATCGGCGACAGCTCCTGCGCCTCGTCGACCACCACGTGCCCGTAGGCCCACGCGCGGTCGGCGGCCGCGCGCTCCGCGGTGGTCAGCGACGGCCCGCCGCCGGCGAACCGGTCCGCGAGCACGTCGGCCGACACGTAGGGCGCGGCGCCCGTGGTCTCGAGCACCTGGCGGGCGTACTCGACCTCGGCCGCGCGCCGCTCGGCGTCGGCGCGGGCTCGCGCCCGGGCTGCCTGGTCGTCCTCGCCCAGCAGCTCCGCGGCCTCGTCGAGCAGCGGCACGTCCGCGGGTGTCCACGCGGCACCCTGGGGTCGGGCCAGCAGCTCGCGCTCCCGGGCGGACAGCTCGGGGGCCGCCTCGGCGAGCCGGTGCGGCTTGGCGAACAGGTCGCCGACGAGCCCCTCGGGCGTCAGCGGCAGCCACGCCAGGTTGAGCGCGACGCGGACCGCCCGCGTGGTCCGCAGGTCCTCGATCACCTCGGAGCGGTCCTCGAACGAGACGCCGCCGCCGAGCTGCCCGATGTACTGGTCGGCGAGACGGCCGAGCATGTCGCGCACGAACGTGGCGCGGGCGAGGTTGTGCGGGCGATGCTGGCGCCGGGCACGCGCGATCGCCGCCGCGACGTCGTCGGGCCGCACGACGACGACGCGGCCGTCCAGCCGCGCCTCGACCGGTTCGCGGGGTACCCGCTCGCGGGCGCGCACGGCGCGCGCCACCACCTGCGCCCACAGCGCCCGCCCCTTGATCGCCGCGACCTCGTCGGGCTCCCACCCGCGGGCGACGATGCCGGGGTACAGCTCGGCGAGCGTGGTGGCGACCACACCGTTCTCGCCCAGCGAGGGCAGCACCTGGTCGATGTAGCGCAGGAAGGTGCGGGACGGCCCGACGAGCAGCACACCGGAGCGGTCCAGGACGCGGCGGTGCGCGTAGAGGAGGTAGGCGGCGCGGTGCAGCGCGACCGCGGTCTTGCCCGTGCCGGGGCCACCCTGCACCACCAGCGCGCCGGCGAGGTCGGAGCGCACCACCGCGTCCTGCTCGGCCTGGATGGTCGCCACGATGTCGCCCATGCGGCCCGTGCGGCGCGCGGCCAGCGACGCCAGCAGGGCCCCCTCGCCGGAGAGGTGGGAGGTGACCGCGGCGTCGTCGAGCAGGTCGAGGTCCAGCACCTCGTCCTCGAAACCGGTCACCTGGCGGCGTGACGTCACGAGGTGGCGGCGGCGGGTGACGCCGTCCGGGTGCGCGGCGGTGGCGCGGTAGAACGCCTGTGCCGCGGGGGCGCGCCAGTCCGTGAGCAGCTGGTTCTGCTCGGCGTCGGTCAGGCCGATGCGCCCGACGTAGCGCCGTTCGCCGTCGGCCAGGTCGAGCCGGCCGAACGCCAGCCGCTCCTCGACCGCCTCCAGCTGCGCGACCCGATCCTCGTAGAGCGTGGCGAACGCGTCGCGCTCGCTGCGGTTCTGCGGCGAGCCGGACGGCCCCGCGCGGCGCACGTCCGCGAGCCGGCGCCGCGTCTCGGAGCGGAGCGTGTCGAGCCGGGCGTAGAGCTCGTCGACCACCTTCTGCTCGTCGGCGAGCTCGTCCGACCGTCCAGCCACCTGGTGCACCCCGTCCGTCCGGTTCCGCCGGCGCACGGTGGGGTCCGCGCGCAACGGGCCGTCCATTATCCGCCGTCCGCCGGCGGTGGTGGAACGGTGGTCCGAGCGACGGGCCGCGCCGCCCCGTCGGGCGTCGGCGACGCGGGGAAGAGACGAGGCCCCGGCGCCGTTGGGGGAGGGGACGACGAAGGGCAGTGGAACGCGATGCTGGATCCCCACGAGATCTACGAGATGGACGTCGATGCTGCGGCACGGCTGGACGAGCGGACGGCCGGCGGGCCCGGACCGGTGCTGGTCCACGTGGTACGCGGCTTCGTCGACGCCGGGCACGCCGGCGAGATCGCGGCCGAGCACCTGGCCGACCAGTTCCCGTCCGAACGCCTGGCGACGTTCGACGTCGACCAGCTGCTGGACTACCGCTCGCGACGCCCGGCGATGACGTTCGACCAGACCACCTGGAGCGAGTACGACGAGCCCGAGCTGGTGGTCGACGTGGTCGACGACGCCGCGGGCACACCGTTCCTGCTGCTGCACGGCAGCGAGCCCGACGTCCAGTGGGAACGGTACGTCGCGGCGGTGCGCGGGCTCGTCGAGCGCTTCCGGGTCTCGATGACGATCGGTGTGCACGGCGTGCCGATGGGTGTGCCCCACACCCGGCCGACGTCCCTGACGGCGCACGGCACGCGGCCCGAGCTCGTCGCCGACCACCCTTCGTGGTTCGGCACGGTGCGCGTCCCGGCCTCCGCCCAGACGCTGCTCGAGCTGCGCCTGGGTCAGTCGGGGCACGACGCGATGGGTTTCGCGGTGCACGTGCCGCACTACCTGGCACAGTCGACGTACCCGCAGGCCGCGATCGCCGCGCTGCACCAGCTGGAGCGCGCCACCGGGCTCGAGCTGCGGGTCGGCGCCCTGGAGGGGGCGGCGCGCGAGGCGACCCGCCAGATCGAGGAGCAGGTGGCCGGTTCGCCCGAGGTGGAGTCGCTGGTGCGCGCCCTGGAGGAGCAGTACGACGCCTTCGCGCGGGGCATCGGACGCACCGGGCTGCTGGCGGCGACCGACCTGCCGACGGCCGACGAGCTCGGCGAGCAGTTCGAGAGATTCCTCGCCGAGCAGGCGCCCGACGAGGGCTGACGGGGCCGGCGATTCGCGCGTCGCCTTGATCGGATCGTTGTCCGCCTTTACCGGATCGTTGTGCGCAAGGGCCTTTTAGACCTCGGCAAACCATGGCGGCGCGCTGCGCCGCATGCGATCATGCCTGCGTTGCAGTGACGTGCGGACGCTCGACCGGCGCTTTGGCTCGGCCACACCGGTGCAGGACGTGGGCATTGCGGCAGCGGGGTAGGCAAACAGCCTGCGTCGTCACCGGGCAGAAGGAAGCAAGGACATGGCACAGGGTGCTGTCAAGTGGTTCAACGCCGAGAAGGGCTATGGGTTCATCGCCCAGGACGGCGGCGGCGCCGACGTCTTCGTGCACTACTCGGCCATCGACTCGCAGGGCTACCGGAGCCTTGACGAGGGCCAGCGCGTCGAGTTCGAGATCACCCAGGGCAACAAGGGCCCCCAGGCGGAGCACGTCAAGGCGATCTGATCGCGCTCGGTGACCGCGTCGGTCACCGTGACGACTCGAGGGACCGTCCCCGCCGATGCGGGGACGGTCCTTCGTCGTCTCCGGGCCGTCGTGCCGCCGCGTTCGCGGCGGGGTGTCACGGTCGTGGGTCGTGCCGCACGGCTGCGTTCCCCGCGAACGCCGTCGCGTCGTCGCCCGTCAGCAGCCGGGCGGGGACCGGCAGGGTGCGCAGTGCGCGTGCCAGCGCCGGCGAGGTGAGCAGCCCGGGGTCGTCGGTCCCCGCCAGGACGACGTTGCCGTAACGCCGCCCGCGCAGCACGCCCGGTTCGGCGATCACCGCGACGTGCGCGAAGGCGTCGCCGACCGTCGCCGCCTCGGCACGCGCCAGCGCCAGCGGCGGGCGGTCCGCGCAGTTCGCCAGGTACACCCCGCCGGGGCGCAGCACGCGAGCGGCGTCGGCCGCCAGCTCGCGGGTGGTCAGGTGGGCCGGCACGCCGTCGCCGCCGAAGGCGTCCCGCACGACGGCGTCGGCGCTCCCGTCGGGCAGCCGCGCCAGCTCGGCGCGCCCTTCGCCGACGCGGATCCGCAGCGCGGGGGAGCGCGGCAGGTCGAACCAGCGGCGCACCAGCTCGGCGAGCACGGGGTCCAGCTCGACGGCGAGCTGCCTGGACCCCGGGCGGGCGGCCTCGATCGCGCGGGCCAGGGCACAGCCGGCGCCGCCCAGGTGCACCGCCACGAGCGGGCCCGGACGCAGGCCGTCGACGACGGCCGCCATCTGCTGCATGTACTCGAACTCGAGGCGCCTCGGGTCGGCGAGGTCGAGATGGGAGCTCGGGACGCCGTTGACCAGCAGCGTCACGCCGTCGGGGTCGTCCCGCTCGCGCCGCAGCTCGGCCGTCCCGGTGGCGATCGGCACGGGACCGACGGGCCAGGTCGGCGATGTCGGTGACCGGTGCGACGCTGGGGTGTGGCGCATCCGGCCCAGGGTAGCGACGGCCCGGATCGGGCCGCTTGACGGCATCGAACATGTGTTCGATGATGGCGAGGGGAGGTGACCATGACCACGATCGCGCGGTTGCTCGTGCGGGCCGACGCGGAGCTGCTCGCGGCGCAGTTCTCGGCGGAGCCGTGGGAGCGGTTCACCCACGCCCACCTCGCCGCGGTCCGGGCCGCCGCCGCCGTCGTCGCGGCGCGGGGCCGGCCCTCCGGGCGCGGGGTGCCGTCGGCCGTCTGGGAGCTGCTCGCGGTGGTGGCGCCGGAGCTCGGGCGGTGGGCCGCGGTCTTCGCGGACGGCGCGCGCCTGCGCGCGGCGTTGGAGGCAGGCCGCTTCGAGGTGGTCGACGGGGCGCGCGCCGAGCAGGCACTGTGCGACGCCGAGGACTTCGTCGACGCGGCGCGCGCCGCGGCGGCGCCGGACCCGGCCCACGTGGACGGGGCCACCGCGGCCGCCGCTCCCCGCATGCTGGCGGTGAGGGCGTCGTGAGGGGGAGGCGATGAGCCGGGGTCCGCGCTCGCCGGAGGCGCGGCGCGACTGGGGCGACGACGAGGACGGCTGCGCCATCCTCCACGTGGACATGGACGCGTTCTTCGCCTCGGTGGAGCTGGCCCGGCGTCCGCAGCTGCGCGGCCTGCCGGTGATCGTCGGCGGGGCGCAGCGCGGCGTGGTGCTCGCGGCGACGTACGAGGCGCGGGCGTTCGGCGTGCACTCGGCGATGCCGATGGCCCAGGCGTTGCGGCTCGCCCCGCAGGCGGTCGTCGTGCCCCCGGACCACCAGGCGTACCGCGAGGTCTCGGAGGGCGTGATGGCGATCCTCCGGGACGTCACCGCACTCGTGGAGCAGGTCAGCATCGACGAGGCGTTCCTCGACGTCGCGGGGGCGCGGCGGCGGGCGGGACGGCCGACGGTGATCGCGGAGCTGATCCGGCGGCGGGTGCGCGAGCGCTACGCGATCACCTGCTCGGTGGGCGTGGCGGCCACCAAGTTCGTCGCCAAGCTGGCCTCGGGCCACGCCAAGCCCGACGGGGTGCTGCTGGTGCCGCGTGCGGCGACCGTCGACTTCCTGCGGGTGCTGCCGGTCGGGGCGCTGTGGGGCGTCGGTGAGCGCACCGAGTCGGCGCTCGCGCGCTGGGGCATCACCACCGTGGCGCAGCTGGCGGACAGCGACCTGGGCACGGTGCAGCGCGCCGTCGGCAAGGTCGCCGGCGCGCACCTGCACGACCTGGCGTGGGGCCGCGACCCGCGACCCGTGCAGCCGGGGCGCGAGGAGAAGTCGATCGGCGCCGAGGAGACGTTCGCACAGGACGTCGCCGACCCCGTCGTCGTGCAGGCCAAGGCGCTCGAGCTGGCCGACCGGTGCGCGATGCGGCTGCGCAGGCACGGGCTGGTGGCCCGGACGGTCGCCGTCAAGGTGCGGTCGAGCGACTTCCGGACGCTGACACGGGCGCGCACGCTCGTCACGCCCACCGACGTGGGCCGCGAGATCTTCCTGGCCGCGCGCGAGCTCCTGGCCGGCGTGGATCTCGGAGGCCTCCCGGTGCGCCTGGTCGGCGTCCGGGCCGAAGGGCTGTCGCCCGCCGCCGAGGCAGTTCGCCAGCCGACGCTGGAGGAGGCGGTGGCGGACGCCGCCGGCGGCCGCCGGCAGGCCGAGCGGGCCATGGACCAGGTGCGAGACCGCTTCGGCTCGCAGGCCATCGGGCCGGCGGCCGCCGGGCCCGGACGGCGGGACCGGTCAACTACCACCTTCGTTCCAGCCGATCTATCCTGACGGCGTCAGAGGATTCCGGGTGGACGGAGGTAGCGCATGCCTCTCTCCGAGTACGAGCAGCGCGTGCTCGAGCAGATGGAGCGCCAGCTTGCGTCGGACGATCCACGGCTTGCGAACACTCTGACGCAGCGCGGTCGGCGTCGTGTGGTGCGCTACGTCGTCGCCGGCTCCGGAGCGGCCATCGGGCTCCTGCTGCTGGTCGTCGGAGCGGCCTCGGACCGCCCGGCCCTGGGCGCCATCGGCTTCGTGCTGATGTTCGCAGCCGCGACGTACGTGTTCGCCGCTCCCCGCGGCACCACGACGGCCGCCGCGGGCGCGACGGCTCCGACCGCAGGCCCCGCGCCTCGGTCCGCCCGGGCTCCCCACCGGCGCCGGGGCTTCATGGCGCGGCTGGAGGAACGCTGGGACCGCCGCCGCGGCGAGAACGGCCGCTGAGCTCGCGGTCCACCGCGTGCTTGACCGTGCCGAGCCAGCGGTGCAGCTCGGCTGACGTCGGCGCGACGGGCTGCGGCGCGTAGCGCTCCTGTTCCACCGCCGACGCCAGTCGGGAGAGCGCGTCGGCGGCCGCGCGGTCGAGCGGCTTGCCCGTCTGCTGCGCGAACCTTCGCTGGACGGTCGTCACCGCCGCGCGCGGCGTGGTCGCGTCCGTCCAGGCGATCGCCCGCCTGTCGAGGACGCGGCGCACCTGGTGCCAGGCGTGCTCGCAGGTCAGCTCCGCGGGCCCGCGCCGCCACCGCCGCATCAGTGCGGCGGCCACGGCGGCCGCTCCGAGGGCGCCGACGAGGACTCCGAACGGCAGCCACGACCCGTGCCCCCCGCCCGCCCCCTGGTTCGAGGCGCCGGGTGCGGCCGTCGCACCCGGCACGTCATGGCCGGCCAGCGGGTCGCGGATGTCGCCGGGGCCCGCGGTGGCGCCGCCGGAGGAGACGTTCGCCAGCGGGTCGCTCCACGCCGGCGGCAGGCCGGTCTGGGTGGCCGGTGTCGGCTCGAAACGCACCCAGCCGTAACCCGCGAAGTAGATCTCCGGCCAGGCGTGGGTCTGCCGGCCGGTGATCGTGTACTCGTTCCCTCCGGTGACCGCTCGCGAGTCGCCCGGCAGGAACCCGACGGCCACTCGCGTGGGGATCCCGAGCGTCCGCGCCATCACCGCCATCGCGGTGGCGAACTGCACGCAGTACCCACGGCGGTCCTGGAGGAAGTCCCACACCGCGTCCCCCGAGCGCGCCGGGGGCACCTGGGTGTCGTACGTGAAGTTGGCGGGCGAACGCAGGTAGTTCTGCAACGCCATGGCCTGGTCGTAGGGCGTCGTCGCACGGGCCGTCAGCTGCTGGGCGAACGCCTGGACCTCGGCGAGGTGGTCGGTCTGCGCCAGCTCGAGGTAGTCCGCGTCGCCCGGCGGGGCGACCACCGCGGCGGCGCGCAGGTCCGCCCCGGTCAGCATCGGCGTGAGCACCTGCATCGTGTAGCGCATGCCTGGGGTCGTCGCGCGGCGCCCGACGATCTCGTCCTTGACCGGGTCGTACCCCCACGGGCCCTCCACCTGCACCGCGCGCGGGAACGCGCTGATGGGCAGCTGGCTCTGCTCGAGTTCGCCGATGGTCACCTCCACCTGGACCACCCGTGGGTCCAGGGGGTCGGGGACCTGACCGGCGCGCGCGCCGGGCCCGATCAGCTGCGACTGCTCCCAGTCGTCCGGTGCGGGCCGGGTCGGGTCGGGGTGCCAGGTGCGACCGTCGAACTGCGTGAGGGTGAATGCGCGCAGCGGCCCCACGGCGCGCGAGTCCGGGGGGACCGGTGGTGCCGAGGACGTCTGCCCGCCCGCGTCGCCGGGCGCCTGCCCGTCGGCCGGGTCCAGCCGGCCCACCGTCGCGCCGCCGGCGGCGGAGGTGGACACCGCGGCGGGACGGGAGACGACGAAGGTGAGGACCGTCTGCTGCGACCGGCGACCGAGGCTGTCGCGCAGGTCGAGGTCGCCCGAGAGCCGGACCGGACCGAAGGCGCCCGTGCCGAGCACCGGCAGGGTGACCGACGCCCAGGCGGGCAGCGCGGACACCACCGGTCCCAGCGCGATCGCGGCGGCGAGAGCAGCCGCGGCCCCACCCACCACCGTGGCCGACTGCCGCGCCCGCGCCGTGTCTCCGACGCTGGGGACCACCGAGAGCGCGAGCAGCAGCAGGTAGGGCAGGCCGGCGAGGAAGATCGCCCAGCCGGTGGCGGGGAAGCCGAGGAACACCGCCGGCAGCCAGAACGTCACCAGGGGCAGCGCAGCGAGGGCCGGCACGTCGGCACCGAGGGCCAGGGCGTCCACCAGCAGGAACACCGCGATCGCCGCGACCACCACCACCAGCTCGGCGGAACGCTCCGCCGCCATCGGCACCAGCGAGCGCTGGATCAGCCGGATCCCGTCGCTGAACAGGCCGATCGTGTGCCCGATCGCCGCCGGTCCGGGCATCGCCGGCGACCCGGCGCGCGGGCCGCCGTACTGCACCAGCACCCCGAGGACGCCGGCCAGCGTCCCGACCAGGCTGGGGAAGCCCGCGCTGCGTCCCAGCGTCCGCGCCGCCGCGGTCACCGCAGCCAGCAGCACCACGGCGGAGCACGCCGACGACAGCCAGCTGCCCGGCTCGATGAGCCGCGAGAGCGCGAGCAGGCCGGCGCACGTGGCGGCGGCCGCGAGCGCGGAGCCGAGGAGCGAGCGCGGACCGCGTCCCAGCGGGCCGGCGGCATCGCGCGGGTCGTTCATCGCGCCCCGCCCAGCAGCCGCATCCAGGCGTCGGCGAGCGGTTCGCCCGTGGTGACACGGGCCGCGTGCCACCCGGCACGACGCAGCGCGCGCAGCGTGTTCTCCGAGGCGGCCGCCTCGCCGGCCTGGCGGGAGTCGCCCCGGACCACGGCCCAGCCCTGCGCGGTGTCGCTGACGCGCGCCAGCGCGGTGCGTGTGCCCGGGGTGAGCGGGCCGAGCACGGCGAGCACGATGTCGTCGCCCCGGGTGGACGTCTGGAGCATCCGCACCGCGCCGAGCAGGCGGGCCTCCGCCTCCTCCTCCGTGTGCGGTGCGGCCAGGTCGATGAGCGGGTCGAGGAGCGCGGCGCGCGAGGCCGGGCCCTGCCGGGCATAGAGGAAGCCCTGCATCTCGTCCTCCTCGAGCCCGGTGCCCGTGCCGAGGAACCGCACCGGGTGCCCTGCCTCGAGCATCGCCACCGCCATCGAGGCGGCCAGCGAGATCGACCACTCGACGGCGGCCGGCCGTGCGGGTTGGTCCAGGAGCACCGTGACCGGCCGCATCCCGGCGCGCTCGTCGGAGCGCACCAGCAGCGAGCCGCGCCGCGCGCTGGAGCGCCAGTGCACCCGGCGCAGGTCGTCGCCCTCGCGATAGTCGCGCAGCGACGCGTCGTCCGTCGAGGGGGACCGGGCACCGAGCGCGACCCGGTCGGGCTCGCCGACGAGGACCGAGGCCGGCGCGGGCAGCGTGACGACGGCGGGCCACACGGCGACCTCCGCGACCCCGCCGAGGCTGGCCGGCGCGCGGACCACGCCGAACGGGTCCACGCGCGTCACGACGAGCGGCCCGAGGTTCCAGCGGCCGCGCCGGGCGGCCTGGACCACGTAGCGGACGGTGACGGCGGAGGGCGAGCGCTCGACGCGGGCGCGCAGCGCCCGGCCCCCGGACAGCTCGCTCGACGCCTGCTCGGCGAACCTCAGCCCGGCGAGCCGGCTGCGTGCGGTGGCGCCGCTCGCGGTGACCTGGATGGCCACCTGGGCCGCCTCGCCGACGTGCAGCGGGTTGGGGCGCACCGTGCGGAGCACACCGATGCGGTGGCGTCCGGTGCTCGACGAGTGCCACGCGACGAGGGCGCCGGCCCCGACCACCAGGGCGACGGCCGCCAGACCGATGCGCACCAGGTCCACCGAGCCGACGAGCCCACCGAACAGCACGAGCGCCGCGCCGCAGGCGGACAGCGCCCAGCCCCGGGCCGTCGGGCGCGGCGGCATCAGCCCGTGGCGCGCCGGGCCCGGGCGGTCGCGGGCTCCGGCAGGGGGACCCGCGCGACGACGTCGGCGACGATGTCCGAGGTGGTCCGCCCCGACAGCCGGGACTCGGTGCTCGGAAGCAGCCGGTGCGCCAGGACGGGCACGGCCAGCGCCTGGACGTCGTCGGGCAGCACGTGGTCGCGGCCCGCCATCGCGGCGGCGGACTTGGCGGCGCGCAGCAGCTGGATCGCCGCGCGCGGTGAGGCGCCGAGCCGCAGCCCGGGGTCGTCCCGCGTCGCGCCGACCAGCGCGACGACGTACCGCTTGACCGTGGTCGAGGCGTAGAGCCGCCGCACCACCTCGGCCATCCGGGCGACGTGCGCCGCGTCGGTGACGGGCGTCAGTTCGGTCAGCGGGTCGGACGTCTCCTGGCGCTCGAGCATCTCCACCTCGGCGTCCGGCGCCGGGTACCCCACCGTCAGGCGCGCCATGAAGCGGTCGCGCTGCGCCTCCGGCAGGGGGTAGGTGCCCTCCATCTCCACCGGGTTCTGGGTGGCGACCACGAGGAACGGACGCGGCAGCGGGTAGGACCGGCCGTCGACCGTCGCCTGCGCCTCCTGCATGCACTCGAGGAGGGCGGACTGCGTCTTGGGGGAGGCGCGGTTGATCTCGTCGCCGATCACCACGTGCGCGAACACGGGACCGGGCCGGAACTCGAACTCGTGCGTCTGGGTCCGGTAGATGTTGACGCCGGTCAGGTCGCTCGGCAGCAGGTCCGGGGTGAACTGGATGCGCCCGACGGCGCAGTCGATGCTGCGCGCGATCGCCTTGGCCAGGGTGGTCTTGCCCACGCCCGGCACGTCCTCGAGCAGCAGGTGGCCCTCCGCCAGCAGCACCGCGAGGCTGGTTCCCACCAGTTCGGGCCGGCCGGTCATCACCGACTCGATCCCGTCGCGCATCCGCGCCGTGACGTCGACGACGTCCCGGAGCTCGGCCTCCGTCGCGACAGCGGCGGGCATGTCCACCTCCTCGTGCCAGACGAGCCGAGCGTACGTGCTCGTCGGGCGCCGTGCCGGGGGACGACGGGGCCGGTTCGACGGGTCCGGGGAGCCCTCCACTTCCCTCCCCAGCAGCGGCGCGGCGGTCGCGGACGGGCGGCGGCCGGCGGGCGTGACGGTGCCTCAGGCGGCCATCCGGCGCTCGCGCGCGACGGTGCCGCCCAGGCACGCGCCTCGGACGACGAGATCCCTCCACCTCCCTCCACCGCCACCACCTGCGTCGATGGCCGCGCCGGGGGTGAAAGCGCGGCCCCGGAGGCTTGAAAGTGGAGGGAAGTGGGGTACGGTGGAGCGCACTGGAGCGAAGGGGTGCGCTCGGGCGGGGAGGGGAGATGGACCACGAGGCCGTGTCCGGCGTCCTCGGTGCCGGCGCGCCCTTCCTCGGCCAGCACAACCCGCGGCTCGACGAGAAGGGGCGGCTGATCCTCCCGGCCAAGTTCCGGCCGCAGCTCGCGTCGGGGCTCGTCATGACCAAGGGGCAGGAGCGCTGCCTGTACCTGCTGCCGGCGGAGGTGTTCGCGCGCATGCACCAGCACCTGTCCCAGGCGCCGGTCACCAGCAAGCCGGTGCGTGACTACCTGCGCGTGCTCCTGTCCGGCGCCGAGGACCAGGTGCCCGACCGGCAGGGCCGCATCTCCATCCCCCAGCTGCTGCGCCGGTACGCGGGCCTGGAGCGCGACGTCGCCGTCATCGGCATGGGCACCCGGGTCGAGGTGTGGGACGCCGCGACGTGGGAGGCCTACTTGGAGCAGACCGAGCCCAGCTACGCCGACACCGCCGAGGAGGTCTTCCCCCCCTCGGGCTTCTAGCGCACACCCCGCCCGCCCGACGAGACCTCCCCCCGGAGCTGACGCACTTCCCCGGCGCCAGACACCGGAGGGGGATCTGGTCGGACGGTGGAGGGACCGTCCGACCACCACCCCACCGCACGGAAGGAGCACCCCGTGACCGACGCCGCCGACCGCCACGTGCCGGTGCTCCTGGCGCGGTGCCTCGAGCTGCTCGGCCCCGCCCTGGCGGAACCCGGCTCCGTGCTGGTCGACTCGACGCTCGGCATGGGCGGGCACACCGAGGGCGTGCTGTCGGCGTTCCCCCACGTGCGCGTGGTCGGGATCGACCGTGACCCGCAGGCGCTCGAGCTCGCCGGCCGGCGGCTGGCCGGCTTCGGCGACCGGTTCGTCGCCGTCCACGCCGTGTACGACGAGATCCGCGGCGTGCTGGACCGCCTGGGCATCGACCTGGTGCAGGCCGTGCTGATGGACCTCGGGGTCTCCTCGCTCCAGCTCGACGAACCCGAGCGCGGCTTCTCCTACGCGCACGACGCCCCGCTCGACATGCGGATGGACCCGGAGGGCGCGCGCACCGCGGCGGAGGTGCTCAACACCTACGACGAGCGCGAGCTGGTGCGCGTGCTGCGCCAGTACGGCGAGGAGCGGTTCGCGCCGCGCATCGCCCGGGCCGTGGTGCGCGCCCGGGTGACGAGCCCGCTGACGCGCACGGGCGAGCTCGTCGAGATCGTCCGCGCCGCGATCCCGGCGGCCGCCCGCGCCACCGGCGGGCACCCCGCCAAGCGGACGTTCCAGGCGCTGCGGATCGAGGTGAACGGCGAGCTGGAGGCACTCGCCCGGGCGCTGCCCGCGTCCGTCGAGGCGCTCGCCGTCGGCGGCCGGATCGTCGTCGAGGCGTACCAGTCGCTCGAGGACCGCATCGTCAAGCGGACGCTGGCCGCCGGGGCGGCGTCGAGCGCGCCCGCCGGCCTGCCGGTGGAGAGGCCCGAGCACGCACCGTACCTGCGGCTGCTCACGCGCGGCGCGGAGCAGGCGGGCCCCGTCGAGGTCGCCCGCAACCCCCGCGCGCAGTCGGTGCGGCTGCGCGCCGCCGAGCGGCTGCGGCCCACGCCGTCCCACCTGCCGGCGCGGAGTGCCGCCTGATGGCCGGCACCGCCACCGCGCGTGCCGCCGCACCGGTCACGTCCCCCCGCACCAGCCCGCGCCCGGCCGCCCGCCCGGCGCCCGGCGTCCCGCCGCGGCTCCGGGTGGTCGCCGCGCCGAGGCAGGCGCGCACGCGGGTCCCGTTCGTCATCGCGTGCATGGCCGTGCTGGCCCTGGCCCTGGTCGCGGCGCTGCTGCTCAACACGTCCACGGCGGGCAGCGCGTTCGAGCGGTACACGCTGACCAACCAGCTGGCCCGGCTCCAGCAGGACCAGCTGGACCTGCAGGCCCAGCTCGACGCCCGCTCCGCACCCGACCGCCTGGCCGCGGCCGCCCGCGGCATCGGCATGGTTCCCGCGAACGGCACGGGGTGGCTGCGGCTGTCCGACGGCAGCGTGCGGGGCGCGCCGGGACCGGCACAGGCGGGCTGATGGCGAGCGGGACGCGCACGCCGCCCCCGCCCACGGACGCCGTGCGCCTGCCGCGTGGCGCGGCGCCGCGCGGGCGGTCCCGTGGCAGCGTCGGCCGCATGCCCGCCGGCACCCTGACCCGCCCGCAGCCGCGGCGCGCACCCGCGGCGCGTCCCGGACCGGCGCGCCGCACCCGGCCGGTCGCGGCGCCGCCGGAGGCCGGGTCGCGGCGCCGTGCGACGGCGATGGTGCTCGTCGTCGTCCTGCTGCTGGCCGTCTTCGCGGTGCGCCTGACCTGGGTCCAGGGCATCGCCGGCGCGGCGATCGCGCAGGAGGCCCTCCGGTCCCGCCTCACCACGGTGAGCCTGCTGGGGCAGCGTGGGCAGATCACCGACGCCAACGGCGTGCCGCTCGCGGTGTCGGTGGAGCGCTACGACATCTCGGTCAACCAGAAGCAGGTGGCCAAGTACCGGGGCAAGGACGGCGTGCCCGACGGCGCGGCGGGGGTAGCCGCGCTCCTGGCGCCGATCCTGGCCGCCAACCAGGCGGAGCTGGGCGGCAGGCTCGTGGGCGACTCGTCCTTCAAGTACCTCCAGAAGGACGTGATGCCCGACGTGGCGCGGCAGATCCGCGCCCTGCGGCTGCCCGGCGTCATGGTGGACAAGGTCGCCGACCGCGTGTACCCCAAGGGCACGCTCGCGGGCAACGTGCTCGGCTTCGTCAACGCCGACGGCGTCGGCGCGCAGGGGCTGGAGCACACCCTGGACGGCCAGCTGGCCGGCACCCCCGGCCAGGAGACCTACGAGCGGGGGCTGGGCGGCCAGCCGATCCCCGGCGGCTACAACGAGGAGACGCCCGCGGCCACGGGCTCGTCGGCCCGGCTGACGCTCCTGGCGGACGTGCAGTGGAAGGCACAGGCGGCCGCGGACGCACAGCAGGCGGCCACCGGGGCGGACTCCGTGGCGATCGTGGTGATGGACGCGCACACCGGCGCCGTCTACGCCGTCGCCGACTCCGGCTCGATCGACCCGAACGACCCCGGGAAGAACGGCGCCGGGGCGCTGTCGCGCGCGGTGTCCGACGTGTTCGAGCCCGGCTCCACGGGCAAGGTGGTCACCATGGCGGCCCTCATCGAGGAGGGCCTCACCACGCCGACCGAGCAGTTCGAGGTGCCGGACCGCTTCACCATCCCGATCAACGGCGCCGGCGTCATCAAGGACTCGCACGACCACGCGGTGTCGCGGTGGACCACGACGGGAATCCTCGCGGAGTCGTCGAACGTCGGGACCGTCACCGTCGGCCAGCGGCTGTCCCCGCAGCAGCGCTTCGACTACCTGACGAAGTTCGGCTTCGGCTCGCGCACCGGCATCGAGCTGCCCGGCGAGTCCGGCGGCATCGTCCACCCGGTCGACGAGTGGGACGGCCGCACCCAGTTCAACGTGCTGTTCGGCCAGGGCCTGTCCGTCACCGCGCTGCAGGCCGCCAGCGTCTACCAGACGATCGCCAACGGCGGCGTGCGCGTCACCCCGCACCTCATCGCCGGCTGGACGGCGCCGGACGGCACGTTCACCCCGGCGGCCACCGCGGTGAGCCAGCAGGTGGTGTCGGCCGCGACGGCGGGCCAGGTGCTGACGATGCTGGAGAGCGCGGTGGACGACGGCACGGGCAACCGGGCCGCGATCGCCGGCTACCGCGTCGCGGGCAAGACGGGCACGGCCCAGGAGCTCGGCACGGGCGGCATCACGGCCTCCTTCGTCGGGACCGTCCCGGCCGACGACCCACGCGTCGTCGTCGGCGTGTTCGTGCGTAACCCGCGGACGTCGATCTACGGCGGCACGATCGCCGCGCCGGTCTTCGCCGACGTCGCCGGGTTCGCGCTCGCCGAGCTGGGCGTCGCCCCGTCCGGCACCCCCGCGACGCTCTTCCCGACCACCTGGTGAGCGCCCCGGCTGGTCGGGCCGTCCGGGTGGTCCGGGTAGATTCTGTGGCCGTGGCCGCCCCTGAACTCACCCAGGGCTCGCTGCGTCCCGAGCACCCGGTGGCGCGGCGGCTGCCCGACCTCGCCGCGGCCTTCGGGCTGCCGGCGTCGGGTGTCCCCGCGGGCGTGCTGGTCAGCGGCGTGACCGTGGCGTCGGGTGAGGCGCGCCCCGGCGACCTGTTCGTCGCCGTCCCCGGCCTGAAGGTCCACGGCGCGCGCTACGCGGACCAGGCGGCGCAGCGCGGTGCGGTCGCGGTGCTGACCGACGACGAGGGCGCGAGCGCCGCCGCCGCCGCGGGGCTCCCGGTGCTCGTCGCGCCGGACCCGCGCGCCCTGGCCGGCCCCGTCGCGGCGTGGGTGTACGACGAGCCCGCCCGGAGGCTGGTGACGGTCGGGGTCACCGGCACCAACGGCAAGACCACCACCAGCTACTTCGTCGACGCCGCGCTGCGTGCGGTCCACCCGCTGACCGCGGTGCTCGGGACGGTCGAGCTGCGGATCGGCGACGACGCGATCGAGAGCCCGCGCACCACGGTGGAGGCGCCCGTGCTCCAGGCGATCTGCGCGCTCGCGGCCGAGCGGGGCGCCACCGCCCTGACCACCGAGGTGTCGTCGCACGGCCTGGCGCTGGGCCGGCTGGCGGGCATGACGTTCGACGTCGCCGGCTTCACCAACCTCCAGCGCGACCACCTGGACTTCCACGGCGACATGGAGGGGTACTTCGCCGCGAAGGCGTCCCTGTTCGACCCCGCGCTGGCGCGGCGGGGCGTGGTGGTGGTGGACGACGCGTGGGGTCGCCGCCTCGCGGCGCAGGCGCCGATCCCCGTCGAGACGGTCGCCACCCACGCCGAGGACCCGCAGCAGGCCGACTGGCAGGTGGTCGAGGCGCAGATCGGCCTGGACGGCGTCGGGTCGACGTTCGTGCTGCGCGGCCCGGACGGCGCGCGCCACCAGGCGTCCAGCCCGCTGCCGGGGCTGGTCAACGTCTCCAACGCCGCGGCGGCGATCGTGCTGGCGCACGCGGCGGGCGTCGACCTGCGCACCGCGATCGAGGCCGTCGCGCATGCGCACGAGATCCCCGGCCGCATGGAGCGCGTCGTCGAGCGTGGCGGCGGGCTGCCGCTGTGCCTGGTCGACTACGCGCACACGCCGGACGCGCTGGTGCTGGCGCTGGAGGCGGTGCGGCCGATCACCCCGGGCCGGCTGGTGATCGTCTTCGGGTCCGACGGTGACCGGGACCGCGGCAAGCGCCCGATCATGGGGGCGATCGCCGCGCGGCTGGCGGACGTGCTGGTGGTCACCGACGAGAACCCGCGCTCGGAGGAGCCCGGCGCCATCCGCCGCGCCATCCTCGAGGGCGCCCGCCAGGAGCGCCCGGACGGTCGCGACGTCGTCGAGATCACGACGAGCCGCGCGGACGCCATCCGCTACGCGATGTCCGTCGCCGGCGACGAGGACACGGTCATCGTCACCGGCAAGGGGCACGAGCCGACCCAGGAGATCGCCGGGGTGTTCCACCGCTACAACGACCGTGACGTGTTCCGTGCCGTGCGCGACGAGCGGGCGGCCTCATGATCGCCCTGACCGCGGGTGAGCTGGCCGCCGTCACCGGCGGCGCGCTGCACGCGCTGGACCCGGCGGCCGTCGTCAGCGGGCCGGTGGTGGCCGACTCGCGCGAGGTGGTCCCGGGCGCGCTGTTCGTCGCGCTCGCCGGCGAGCACACCGACGGGCACGCGTACGCCCCGGGAGCCGTCGCGGCGGGCGCGGTCGCGGTGCTGGCGGCCCACGAGGTGCTCGACGAGTCCGGGCGGCCCCTGCCGGCGGTGGTGGTGCCGGACGTGGTCGCCGCGCTCGGCGCCCTGGCGCGCGAGGTGCTGTGCCGGCTGCGCGAGGCGGCCGCGGAGCCCGGCGGCACGCCGCTGCGCGTGGTCGCCGTCACCGGCTCGGTCGGCAAGACGACGACGAAGGACCTGCTGGCGCAGGTGCTCGGCGCGGACGGCCCCACGGTGGCGCCGGTGCGCAGCTTCAACAACGAGATCGGCCTGCCGCTCACCGTGCTGCGCGCCGACGAGACCACACGGCACCTGGTGCTGGAGATGGGCGCGAGCGGCATCGGCCACATCTCCTACCTGACGGACATCGCGCCGCCCGACGTGGCCGTGGTGCTCGTCGTCGGGACCGCCCACGTCGGAGAGTTCGGCGGCCTGGAGGCGACCGCCCGCGCCAAGTCCGAGCTCGTCACCGGGCTGGTCCCCGGCGGCGTCGCGGTGCTCAACGCCGACGACCCACGGGTGTCCGCGATGGCGTCGCTCGCGCCGGACGACGTGGTGACGTTCGGGCTGTCGCCGGCGGCGCAGGTGCGTGCCGTCGACGTCGCGCTCGACGGCGGGCGTCCCCGCCTCACCCTCGTCGACGGGCGGCGGGCGCCCGCCCGGGAGGCGAAGGTCGCGCTGCGGCTCGTCGGGGAGCACCACGTCCACAACGCGCTCGCCGCGGCGAGCGCCGCGCTGGTCTGCGGGCTGGACCTCGACGACGTCGCGGCCGCGCTGTCGGCCGCGGACGCACTGAGCCCGCACCGGATGCACGTGGTGGACCGCGCGGACGGCGTCACCGTGGTCGACGACTCCTACAACGCCAACCCGGACTCGATGCGCGCGGCGCTCAAGGCCCTGGCGCTGCTGGCGGGCCGTGAGCGGCGCTCGGTCGCGGTGCTCGGCGAGATGCTCGAGCTGGGGCCGTCCTCGCGCGAGGCGCACGACGCGATCGGCCGCCTCGTGGTGCGCCTCGACGTCGGCCTGACCGTCGTGGTCGGCGCGGGCGCCAAGCCGATCGCCGACGGCGCCGCCCACGAGGGGTCCTGGGGCGACGAGGTGGTGGTGGTCGACGACGTCGACGCCGCCGGCGACCTCCTCGCGCAGGAGCTGCGCGCCGGTGACGTGGTGCTGGTCAAGTCGTCGTACGGCGCCGGGCTGTGGCGGCTGGGCGACCTCCTGACGGGAGCCGGCGGATGAGGGGCCTGCTGATCTCCGGCGGCGTGGCGATGCTGGTGTCGCTGCTGGGCACGCCGCTGTTCATCCGCTTCCTCGTCAAGCGGCAGTACGGGCAGTTCATCCGGCAGGACGGTCCCACCGCGCACTTCACCAAGCGCGGCACGCCCACCATGGGCGGCGTGGTGATCATCGCCGCCACGCTGATCGGCTGGGGCGGCGGCATCCTGCTGACCGGCGCGCAGCCCACCGCGTCCGCGTGGCTCGTGCTGTTCCTCATGACCGGGCTCGGCGTCGTCGGGTTCCTCGACGACTTCATCAAGATCTCCCGCCAGCGCAGCCTGGGGCTGTCGCCGTGGGCGAAGATCGTCGGGCAAGGGCTGGTCGGCGTCACCTTCGCGATCGCGGCCCTGCGCTTCCCGAACGCGCAGTTCCGCACGCCCGCCTCGACGCGGATCTCGTTCATCCGCGACACCGGGCTGGACCTCGGTTTCGCCGGTGCGGCCGTGGGCCTGGTGCTCTTCGTCGTCTGGGCGAACTTCCTCATCACCGCCTGGTCCAACGCCGTCAACCTCACCGACGGGCTCGACGGGCTGGCGGCCGGCGCCTCCCTGTTCGTCTTCGGGGCGTTCGTCGCCGTCGGCGTGTGGCAGAACAACCAGTCGTGCCAGGTGCTCGCCTCCGCCGGGCCCCGGTGCTACGAGACGCGCGACCCGCTGGCGCTCGCGGTGGTCGCCGCCGCGCTGACGGGCGCGCTCTTCGGCTTCCTGTGGTGGAACGCCAGCCCGGCCCAGATCTTCATGGGGGACACGGGCTCGCTCGCGCTCGGCGGCGCGCTCGCGGGCCTGTCGATCCTCACGCGCACCGAGGTGCTCGCGGTGGTGATCGGCGGGCTGTTCGTCCTCGAGGTCGTCTCGGACGTCATCCAGATCGGTTTCTTCAAGCTGACCGGCAGACGCGTGTTCAAGATGGCACCGCTGCACCACCACTTCGAGCTCTCGGGGTGGGGCGAGGTGACCATCGTCATCCGCTTCTGGATCATCGCCGGCCTGGCCGTCATGCTCGGGGTGGGCATCTTCTACGCGGAGTGGGTGACGGGCTAGGTGACGCAGCTGGGCGCCCGGGTGCTGGTGGCGGGCCTCGGCGTCTCGGGGCGGGCGGCCGCGCGCGTCCTGGCCGAGCGCGGCGCGTCGGTGACCACGTACGACGACCGGCCGGACGCGGCGGCCGACGAGCACGACGCCGCGGACTTCCTGGCGCGCGGCGGCCTGGCGCAGGTCGACCAGGTGGTCACCTCTCCGGGGCTGTTCCCCGGCCACCCGCTGCTGCGCGCGGCCGCCACCCGCGGCATCGAGGTGGTCAGCGAGGTGGAGCTGGCGTGGCGGCTGCGGGTCGACCGCTCGTCGGGCGGCGGACCCGCGCCCTGGCTCGCGGTGACGGGCACCAACGGGAAGACCACCACCGTGGGGATGCTCGCCTCGATCCTGGTGGCCGACGGCGAGAACGCCGTCGCGGTGGGCAACGTCGGCGACCCGCTGGTGCTGGCGGCGACCGACCCGTCGCTGGACGTCCTGGCCGTGGAGCTGTCGAGCTTCCAGCTGCACCACACCGTGTCGATGTCCGCGCAGGCCGCGGCGGTGCTCAACGTCGCGCCGGACCACATCGACTGGCACGGCTCGCTCGAGGCGTACGCGGCGGACAAGGGCCGCGTCTTCTCCCGCGCGCAGGTGGCCTGCGTCTACAACGCGGCGGACCCGGTGACCCGCCGGCTGGTGGAGGAGGCCGACGTGGTGGACGGCGCCGTCGCGATCGGGTTCACGCTGGACACGCCGTCGGTGGGCCAGGTGGGGCTGGTGGAGCACGTGCTGGTGGACCGCGGCTTCGCGCCGCTGCGCCACACCCACGCCGCCGAGCTGGCGACGCTCGACGACCTGGCCCAGCTGGCCGGGCCGAACGGCGAGGTGCCGCCGCACGTCGTCGCGAACGCGCTCGCCGCGGCCGCACTGGCGCTCGCGCACGGCGTCGAGCCGCGCGCGGTGCGGGACGGGCTGCGCGCGTTCGGGCCGGGCGCCCACCGGATCAGCACGGTCGGCGTGGTCGACGGCGTCTCCTACGTGGACGACTCGAAGGCGACCAACGCCCACGCGGCGTCGGCGTCGCTCGCGGCGTTCCCCGCCGGGTCGGTGGTGTGGATCGCCGGGGGGCTGGCCAAGGGCGCGACGTTCGACGAGCTCGTCGAGCGGCGGGCCGACCGGCTCGCGGGGGCGGTGCTCATCGGGGTCGACCGTGCGCCGCTGCGCGACGCGCTCTCCCGACACGCGCCGCAGGTGCCCGTGATCGAGGTCGAGCCCGGCGAGACTGGCCAGGTGATGCCCCTCGCCGTGGCAGCTGCGCGCCGACTCGCCGCCGACGCGCCCGCGCCGTCCACCGTGCTGCTCGCCCCGGCGTGCGCCTCGATGGACCAGTTCGTCTCGTACGCGGACCGGGGCAACCGGTTCGCGGCGGCCGTCCGGGACCTGACCGGGGCGCCATGAGCCGGGCCGCGACGCGGCCCGCCCCGACGGCGGCGAGCGCGCCGCCCGCCCGGGCGCAGTCGGCGCTGGGACAGTGGGACAGCGCGGTCACCAGCTACTACGTGCTCGCGGGATCCACCGCGCTGCTGCTGGTGCTGGGCCTGGTGATGGTGCTGTCCAGCTCGAGCATCGACGCGCTGGCGGCCGGGAAGTCCCCCTACACGGAGTTCCTCGACCAGGCGAAGTTCGCTCTGGTGGGCCTGCCGGTGCTGCTGCTGCTGGCGCGGATCCAACCGGCGCGGCTGCGGGTGTTCGCATGGCCGCTGCTGGGCGCCGCGATCCTGTTCCAGGGCCTCGTCTTCACCCCCCTGGGGTGCGGCGAGGGCGGCAACCGCAACTGGGTGTGCCTGCCCGGCGTGTCCGCACAACCGTCCGAGGTGATCAAGCTCGCGCTCGCGGTGTGGCTCGCTGCGGTGCTGGCGCGCAAGCTGCCGCTGCTGGGGCAGTGGAAGCACGCGCTGGTCCCGGCGTTGCCGGTGGCCGCGTTCGCCGTCTTCGTCGTGCTGCTGGGGCACGACCTGGGCACGGCGCTGGTGCTGATCCTCCTGGTCTTCGGGGCGCTGTGGGTGGCCGGAGTCAAGTTCCGGTTCTTCGCGGTGCCGGTGGCCGCCGCCGCGGCCGTCGCCGCGCCGCTGGCCCTGCTCAACGCCAACCGCGTCCAGCGGATCAGCGACTGGCTCTCCGGCAACGCCGACCCGCTGGAGGGCGGCTACCAGTCCCGCCACGGCATGTGGGCGCTGGCGACCGGGGGCTGGGGCGGCCTGGGCCTGGGCCAGAGCCGCGAGAAGTGGAGCTACCTGCCGGCGGCGCACAACGACTTCGTGTTCGCCATCATCGGCGAGGAGCTCGGACTGATCGGCACGCTTCTGGTGCTGGCGCTGTTCGGCCTGATGGCGTTCGCGATGGTGCGCGTCATCCGGCGGCACACCGACCCGTTCGTCAAGATCGCGACCGGGGCGATCTGCTGCTGGGTGGTGGGGCAGGCGCTGGTGAACATCGCCGTGGTGATCGGGGTGCTGCCGGTGATCGGCGTCCCGCTGCCGCTGGTGTCCGCCGGGGGCTCCGCGCTGATCATGACCATGGCCGCGCTGGGCGTGGTGATCTCCTTCGCGCGGTCGGAACCCGGGGCGGCCGAGGCCCTCGCCGCGCGCCCGTCGGCACTGCGCCGCTCGCTGGCGGTGCTGGGGCGGGCCCGTGGCTGACGGGCGGCCGGCCGGGGTGCTCCTCGCGGGCGGCGGCACCGCGGGGCACGTCAACCCGCTGCTCGCCGTCGCGGACGCGCTGGGCGACGCGCGGCCCGGGATCCGGCTGGCCGTGCTCGGCACCGCCGAGGGGCTGGAGGCGCGGCTGGTGCCGTCCCACGGCCTGCCGCTGGCGATCGTGCCGCGCGTGCCGTTGCCGCGCCGGCCCACCCTCGACTGGCTCCGGCTGCCGCTGCGGCTCCGGGCCGCCGTGCGGGCCGCCGACCGGGCGATCGCCGAGGCGGGGGCGGGTGTCGTCGTCGGCTTCGGCGGGTACGTGTCGACACCCGCGTACCTCGCGGCCCGCCGGCGGGGCGTGCCGATCGTCGTGCACGAGCAGAACGCCCGGCCGGGGCTGGCCAACCGTCTCGGGGCGCGCTGGGCGCGGGCCGTCGCGGTGACGTTCCCGCAGACCCGGCTGCCGCACGCGCAGGTGACCGGACTGCCGCTGCGCGCGCCGGTCGCCGCCCTGGTGGCCGATCGCGCCGCGGACCCGGTGGCCAGCCGGGCCCGTGCCGCCCGGGAGCTGGCGCTCGACCCGGCCGCCCCGACGCTGCTGGTCACCGGCGGCTCGCTCGGCGCCGCCAGCCTCAACCGAGCCGTCGCGGGCGCGGCCGCCGAGCTGCTGGCCGCCGGGATCCAGGTGGTCCACCTGACGGGCCGCGGCAAGGACGAGCCGGTCCGCGCCGCGGTCGCGGGGGTGCCGGGCGCGCAGCGGTACCACGTCCTGGAGTACCTGGACCGGATGGAGCTGGCGCTCGCGGTCGCCGACCTGGTGCTGTGCCGCGCCGGCGCGGGCACGGTCAGCGAGCTGGCCGCCCTGGGGATTCCGGCGGTGTACGTGCCGCTGCCGTTCGGCAACGGCGAGCAGCGCCTCAACGCCGGGGACGTCGTGGCGGCCGGCGGCGGGCTGCTCGTCGAGGACGCCGTGCTGGACGCCGCATGGGTGCGTACCCGGCTGGTGCCGCTGCTCGCCGGCGAGCGGTCCGCCGCGGCGCGCGTGCGGATGGCGTCGGCGGCCGCCCGGGCCGGCGTGCGCGACGGGGCGCAGCGGGTCGCGTCGCTGGTGCTGGGACTGCTGCCGCCGCCCGACGAGCCCGCGCCCGACGACGCCGTGCCCGCCCGGACCGGATCGGACGAGACGGACCGGCGGTACGCCCCGCCGCCCGTCGCGGACCTGGGTCGGGTCCACCTGATCGGTGTCGGCGGTGCCGGCATGTCCGCCGTGGCGGCCCTGCTCGCCGCGCGCGGCCTGACCGTGTCCGGCTCCGACGCCACCGACGGACCGGCGCTCGCCGGGCTGCGGGACGCCGGTGTGACGGTCCACGTCGGTCACGATGCGGCGTACGTGGCCGGCGCGGACACGGTCGTCGTCTCCTCGGCCGTCCGCGAGTCCAACCTCGAGCTGGCGGCGGCGCGCGCGGCCGGGCTGCGCGTGCTGCACCGCTCGCAGGCTCTGGCGGCGCTCATGGCGGACCGTGACACGGTGGCCGTCGCCGGTGCCCACGGGAAGACGACCACCTCCGCGATGATCGCCACGGCGCTGCTCGCCGCGGGCCGGGACCCGTCGTTCGCGATCGGGGGGACCGTGCTGCCGCCCCTCGCCGGCGCCGACGAGAGCGCGGGCGCCGTACCGAGCGGTGCGCGCGCGGGCGACGGCCCCTTCGTCGCCGAGGCCGACGAGTCCGACGGCTCCTTCCTCAACTACGCACCCCTGGTCGCCGTGGTGACCAACGTGGAGCCGGACCACCTGGACCACTGGGGCACCCGGGAGGCGTTCGAGGACGCGTTCGCGGCGTTCGTCCGGCGCGTGCGCCCGGGTGGGTTGCTCGTCGCGTGCGCCGACGACGAGGGCGCGGCGCGTCTCGTCGCGCGCGTGCCCCCCGGCCTCGCGGTGACCACCTACGGCCGCACCCCCACCGCCGACGTCCTCGTCGGGCCGACGACCGCCGCGGCCGACGGCGCCTGGGTGACGCCGGTGACCGACGCGGACGGGACGGTCCAGCTGCGCCTGGCGGTGCCCGGCGAGCACAACGGCCTCGACGCGGCCGCGGCCTTCGTCGCGCTGCGTCGCCTCGGTCTGACGGGGCGCGAGGCCGCGGCCGGTCTCGCCGCGTTCCGCGGCACGGGGCGGCGGTTCGAGGACCGGGGGACCGCGGGCGGGGTCCGCGTGGTCGACGACTACGCGCACCACCCGACGGAGGTCGCGGCCCTGCTGCGCGCGGCGCGCCAGGTGACGGACGGGCGGCTCGTGGTGCTGTTCCAGCCGCACCTGTACTCCAGGACCCGGACGTTCGCCGCGCAGTTCGCGCGGGCGCTGTCGCTGGCCGACGCGGTGGTGGTCACCGACGTGTACGCGGCCCGCGAGGACCCGGACCCCGAGGTGACCGGTGCGCTGATCACCGACCTCATGGGCGGTACCGGCCGCTTCGTCGCCGACCGGCTCGAGGCCGCCCGCGCGGCCGCGGCGCTCGCCCGGCCGGGCGACCTGCTGCTGACGGTCGGCGCCGGCGACGTCACCCAGCTGGCCGCGGTGGTGCTCGAGACCCTCGCCGGGCGAGCCGGGGGTCTCGAGGCATGAGCCCGTCCCGCCCCCCGGCCCCCCGCCCGTCGCAGGCTCCTGTCAAGCCCCAGCCCCGGCGCGCGACGCCGCACCGCGCACCCACCCAGACGTCCGCCGCGCCCAGGGTCCCGGAAGCGGCGGAGGTGTCAGCGCAGGCACCGAGCCCGCCGCACCGCGCCGCCACCACCTACCAGGTGCGCCGGTTCCGCGGCCCGGTGCGCCCGGCGGTGGTCTCGACGCGCTCGGCCGAGCGGTTCGCCGAACGGGCGCGCGCGGCGCGCAGCCTGGCGCGCCGGCAGGTGGCGCTCACCGGCGGCGGCGCACTGGTGGCGCTGGCGCTCGGCTGGCTGGTGCTGTTCTCGCCCGTGCTCGCCCTGGACATGCAGAAGGTGACCGTCACGGGGGCCGGCACCGTCGTCGCGGTGGAGCAGGTGACCGCCGTGGTGGCACCGCTGTCGGGCCGCCCGCTCACCCGCCTGGACACCGCGGGCCTGCGCGGGCTGGTGCTCCAGGTGCCCGGCGTGCGGGACGCGACCGTGACGCGGGACTGGCCCACCGGCCTGTCGATCGCCTTGGTCAGCCGCGAACCGGTCGCCGCGGTGCCGGAGGCGCAGGCGCCCGCGGGGGCCGCGGCACCGGGTTTTGCGCTGCTCGACGAGGAGGGCATCCAGGTGGGTCGCGTCGACGCCCCACCCGGCGGCCTCCCCGTGGTCGAGGTGCCCGCCGGGGACCCGCGCACCCTGGCGGCGGTGCTGGCAGTGGTCAACGCGCTCCCGGCGGACCTCGTCGCGCAGGTGGGCGACGTCTCGGCCCACACGCAGGACACCATCGCGATGACGCTCCGCGACGGAGTGACGGTGGAGTGGGGGAGCGCCGACGAGACGGCGCTCAAGGCCGCGGTGCTGCGCGCGCTGCACGGCTCGCCCGCGGCGGCCGGCGCGGGCGTCATCGACGTCTCCGCGCCGCGGCTGCCCATCACCCGGTGACGCACGCTCGCGACACGCGCGGCGCGGTCGTTGATCGCACCCCTCGGCCCACCTACGGTCACGGACACGAGCAGGATCTGACATAACTATAACCCTCGACCTGAGGGTGAAGGTTTGCATCGCAGCTCTGGCGGATCGCCGCCGGGCAGGCGACCGGCACGACGCACCAGACGAGAGGCACCCACCGTGGCAGCTCCGCAGAACTACCTGGCGGTCATCAAGGTCGTCGGCATCGGTGGGGGCGGCGTCAACGCCGTCAACCGGATGATCGAGGTCGGCCTCAAGGGCGTGGAGTTCATCGCCATCAACACCGACGCGCAGGCGCTGCTGATGTCGGACGCGGACGTCAAGCTCGACGTCGGCCGCGAGCTGACGCGCGGGCTGGGCGCGGGCGCCGACCCCGAGGTGGGCCGCAAGGCGGCGGACGACCACACCGAGGAGATCGAGGACGTCATCCGCGGCGCCGACATGGTGTTCGTCACCGCCGGCGAGGGCGGCGGGACGGGCACCGGCGGCGCCCCCGTGGTGGCGCGGGTGGCGCGCTCGCTCGGAGCCCTGACCATCGGTGTGGTGACACGCCCGTTCACGTTCGAGGGCAAGCGGCGCTCCGTCCAGGCGGACACCGGCATCGAGGCGCTGCGCGCCGAGGTCGACACCCTCATCGTCATCCCCAACGACCGGCTGCTGTCGATCTCCGACCGCTCCGTCTCCGTGCTCGACGCGTTCAAGTCCGCCGACCAGGTGCTGCTGTCGGGCGTCCAGGGCATCACCGACCTGATCACCACCCCCGGGCTGATCAACCTGGACTTCGCGGACGTCAAGTCCGTGATGCAGGGTGCCGGCTCGGCGCTGATGGGCATCGGGTACGCCCGGGGCGAGGACCGTGCGGTGCAGGCCGCCGAGATGGCGATCTCGTCGCCGCTGCTCGAGGCGAGCATCGACGGCGCCCACGGCGTGCTGCTGTCCATCCAGGGCGGCAGCGACCTGGGCCTGTTCGAGATCAACGAGGCCGCGCGGCTGGTCCAGGAGGCGGCGCACGCCGAGGCGAACATCATCTTCGGCGCCGTCATCGACGACGCCCTGGGCGACGAGGTGCGCGTCACCGTCATCGCCGCGGGCTTCGACGGTGGCACGCCGGTGCAGCGGCGCGACGCGCGCGCGCTCGGCCAGGTGAGCAGGCCGCTGACCGCGCCGACGCCGAGGGCCCCGCGCTCCGAGCCCACCCACCTCCCGGCGTCCGCGCCGGACCCGGTGACGACCCGCGTCCCGGACGTCCCGGCGTTCCTGTCCACCGAGGCCGAACCCATCCCGCTGACCGGCTCGCTCGAGGTGCCGCGCGTCTTCACGGACGGCGGCGCCGGGCACGAGGAGCTGGACGTCCCCGACTTCCTCAAGTAGGCGATGTCCCCGCTGGAGGTCGTCGACCTCGGGCCCGGCGTCCTGGCGGCGTTCACCACGCGGGCCGCCGGCAACCTGGGGCTCGGCGTCGGGGACGACGAGGCCGCGGTGCTCCGGCGCCGCGCTCGGCTCGCGGAGTGGGTGGGCGCGCCCGTCGCGTTCGGCACCCAGGTGCACGGCGCGGGCGTGCTGCTGCTCGACGGCCCGCCACGCGACCCGCGCACGGTCGGGGTGGCGGACGCCTACCTGGCGGCCTGCGCCGACGTGGCCCCCGCGGTGCTCGTCGCCGACTGCGTCCCGGTGCTGCTCGCGGACCCGGAGGCCCGCGTGGTCGCCGCGGTGCACGCGGGCCGGGTCGGCCTGGTGGCCGGCGTGGTGCGGGCGGCCGTTGCGGCCGCGGTGCGCCTGGGGGCCCGCGCGGAACGGCTGCGTGCCGCGCTCGGCCCTTCGATCGCGGGGCAGTCGTACGAGGTCCCGGCGGCGCTGCGCGACGAGGTCGCCGCCGTGCTGCCGGAGTCCGCGGCGACCACGGCGTGGGGCACGCCGGCCCTCGACCTGCGCGCTGCGGTCGTCGGGGAGCTCGCCCGGGCCGGCGTGACGTCCGTGGTGCGGGTGGAGCGCGACACGTTCACGGACGACGGCCTCTACTCCCACCGGCGCACCGTCGCGACGGGCGCGCCGCCGGGGCGCTCGTGCGGCGTGGTCCGCCTGCTGGCCGCGGTCTGAGCCGCGCCGGTGTGTCGCGCCTGGGGCGGGCGGGGCGCATTGCTACCGTGACCAGCGTCAGTGGCTGCAGGATGGGAGTTGGCGATGGCCGGAGCGCTGCGCAAGGCGGCCGTGTACCTCGGCCTGGCCGAGGACCGGCTGGAGGACGACGACTGGGCGGACGAGGACGTGCAGGAGGTCGAGGTGGCTGAGCAGTTCGGCGGACAGGTCACCCCGCTGCGGCGGTCCGAGCGGTCGGCCGCTCCCGCGCCCTCGAACGACCTGCGCCGCATCACCACGGTGCACCCGCGCTCCTACAACGACGCCCGCACCATCGGTGAGGCGTTCCGCTCCGGCATCCCGGTGATCATCAATCTCACCGACATGGACGACTCGGACGCGAAGCGGCTGGTCGACTTCTCCGCCGGGCTCGTCTTCGGCCTGCACGGCGCGATCGAGCGCGTGACGAGCAAGGTGTTCCTGCTCTCGCCCGCCACGGTGGAGGTGTCGGCGGAGGGGGCGACCACGGAGGGCGCGCCGCGCGCGGCGTTCTACAACCAGAGCTGACGCGTGTTCCACGTCGTCCGGCAGGTCCTCTCCCTCGTCGTCCTGCTGTTCCTGATCTTTCTCCTGCTGCGTGCCGTCTTCGACTGGGTGCAGTTCTTCGCGCGCGACTGGCGACCCCGCGGAGCCGCGCTCCTGCTCGCGGAGGCCGTCTACACCGTCACCGACCCGGAGCTGAAGTTCCTGCGCCGGCTCATCCCGCCGTTGCGCATCGGCTCGGTGGCCGTCGACCTGGCCTACATGGTCCTGTTCGCCATCTGCTGGGTGCTGCTGAGCCTGTTGTAGTCGGCCAGGACGCGCCACCGTCGGTGTGTCGGGGAGGGGCTGTCCCGGTCAATCTCCGCTACGGTGGTCCGAGCCCGGTCCGCCTCGTCGGACTGCGCTGCCGCTGGGCATGACGCGAGCACGACGACAGAGGTGACGACGATGGCACTGCTGACCGCAGACGACGTCCTGAACAAGAAGTTCCAGTCGACCAAGTTCCGCGAGGGTTACGACCAGGACGAGGTCGACGACTTCCTCGACGAGGTCGTCAACACGCTGCGCGAGGTGCAGGGCGAGAACGACGACCTCAAGACGAAGCTGGCCGCGGCCGAGCGTCGGATCGCCGAGCTGAGCCGCGAGAGCGGTGGGGCGCCGATGTCCGCGCCCGTGGTCGCCGCTCCGGAGCCGGAGCCCGAACCCGAGCCCGAGCGGGCTCCCGCGGTCGTCGCCCCCGCCCCGCCGGTCGTCGCCGCCGTGCCGACGGCGCGCAACGAGCCGGAATCCGCGACCGGGATGCTCGCCCTGGCGCAGAAGCTGCACGACGACTACGTGCGTTCCGGCCAGGAGGAGTCCGACCGGCTGGTCAACGAGTCCCGGGTGCGTGCCGCGCAGATCGTCCGCGAGGCCGAGGAGACCAGCCAGCGCACGCTGATGCAGCTGGAGCAGGAGCGCTCGCTGCTGGAGCGCAAGATCGACGAGCTGCGCGTGTTCGAGCGGGACTACCGGACCCGGCTCAAGAGCTACCTGGAGAACCTGCTGGGCGACCTCGACAACCGCGGCAACGCGCTGCCGCCCCGCGGCGGCCAGGCACAGCCCGCCGACCAGAGCCTCTAGCTCGACCCCACCGACACGCATGGCCCACCCGGGTGGCCCGGGGGCCATGCGTGTCGTGTTGTCAGCATGCCCCGGCACGATTACGGTTGCGGGACTCCAGCGAGGGGTGACGCCGGCGAGGGGTGGTGACGGCCGTGAACGACGTGCTCAGCACGCTCACCGTCGATGGTGAGGTCAAGGACCTGAGCAAGGTGGTGAAGCAGCTTCCCGTCCGTGAGGGCGAGAAGGCGTGGACCGCCAAGGAAGTGACGGCCCTGGCCGACGAGCTGATCGCGGAACGCGCTCGGCTCGAGGGCGAGCTGGCCTCCGCGGACGCGGACCTCACCGACCTGTTGCGCCACTCCGGCGACGGGGCGGGGGACGACCAGGCGGACTCGGGGGCCTCCGCGCTCGAGCGCGAGCACGAGCTGACGCTCGTCAACAACACCCGCGACCTGCTGCAGCAGACCCAGCACGCGCTGGAGCGGCTGGCGGTCGGCACGTTCGGCGCCTGCGAGTCCTGCGGCAAGCCGATCGGCAAGGCGCGGCTCCAGGCGTTCCCCCGCGCCACCCTGTGCGTCGAGTGCAAGCAGCGCGAGGAGCGGCGCTGACCCACCCGTACACTCCGAGGGTGCGGCACCGGCTCGTTCCCCTCGTCGCGGTGCTCGCCGCCGTGGTCCTCGTCGTCGACCAGCTGACGAAGGTCTGGGCGCTGGCGTCGCTGGCGCCCGGGGAGCGGGTGGAGGTGGTCGACGGCTGGCTCGGCTTCGAGCTGGTGCGCAACCCAGGCGCCGCCCTCTCGTTCGCGCAGGGCATGACCTGGGTGCTGACCGCGGTCGCGGTCGTCGTGGTGGTGGTGGTAGCGCGCGCGGCCCGGCGGCTGGGCTCCCGGGGCTGGGCGCTCGCGTTCGGCCTGCTGCTCGGCGGTGCGCTCGGCAACCTCTCCGACCGCTTCTTCCGCGACCCGGGGCCGGCGCGCGGGCACGTGGTGGACTTCATCGCGTACGCCGACTGGTTCGTCGGGAACGTGGCGGACATCGCCATCGTCGCCGCCGCCGGCATCGTGCTGCTCCAGGCGGCGCGCGGCGTGCGGCTGGACGGCACGCGGGAGGTGCGCCAGGAGGAGCCGGCGCCCGAGCCCGTCGAGCCGTGACGGAACGCCGCACGCTCCCGGTGCCGGACGGGCTCGCCGGCGAGCGCGTCGACGCCGCCTTGGGGCGCATGCTCGGGCTGTCACGCACCCGTGCGGCCGAGGTGGTCGAAGCCGGTGGCGTGCTGCTCGACGGCCGACCCGTCGGCAAGTCCGACCGACTCACCGCCGGCGGCTGGCTCGAGGTGCAGATCCCGGACGCGGCACCCGCGGTCGAGGTGGTGGTCGAGCCGGTGCCGGGCATGGCGGTGGTGCACGACGACGACGACGTGGTGGTGGTGGACAAGCCCGTGGGCGTCGCGGCGCACCCGTCGCCGGGCTGGACCGGCCCGACCGTCGTCGGCGCACTGGCCGCCGCCGGCTACCGGATCTCGACCAGCGGTGCCGCGGAGCGCCAGGGCGTGGTGCACCGCCTCGACGTCGGCACCAGCGGCCTCATGGTGGTGGCGAAGACCGAGCGCGCCTACACGGCCCTCAAGCGGGCGTTCAAGGAGCGGACGGTCGACAAGGTGTACCACGCGGTGGTCCAGGGCCACCCCGAGCCCACCACGGGCACCATCGACGCGCCCGTGGGGCGCCACCCGGGCGCCGACTGGAAGTTCGCCGTGGTCGCCACCGGCAAGCCCGCGGTGACGCACTACGAGGTGGCCGAGATGCTCCCGGGCGCCTCGCTGGTGGAGGTGCACCTCGAGACCGGGCGCACCCACCAGATCCGCGTCCACTTCGCCGCGCTGCGGCACGTGCTCGTCGGGGACCTGATGTACGGCGCGGACCCGGCGCTGGCGGCCCGGCTGGGGCTCGAGCGGCAGTGGCTGCACGCCGTGCGGCTGGGCTTCGAGCACCCGGGGACGGGGCGGTGGCTCGAGCTGACGAGCCCCTACCCGGCGGACCTCGCGACCGCCCTGGAGCGGCTCCGCGACGCCTATCGCTGACCCCTGCGCGCGTCGGGCACGACGCGCGGTCGGGCCCGCCGGCGTGTCGGTGCGCGCGACGTAGGATCGCGCGCATGGCAGCGGCGGACGGCTCCGACTTCGTCCACCTGCACGTGCACACCGAGTACTCGATGCTCGACGGCGCGGCCCGCGTGCCGGACCTGGTGGCCGAGGTGAAGAAGCTCGGGCAGCACGCCGTCGGCAGCACCGACCACGGGTACCTGTTCGGCGCCTACGACTTCTGGAGCAAGGCCAAGGCGGCCGGCGTCAAGCCGATCCTCGGGATCGAGGCCTACGTCACGCCCGGGACCAGCCGGTTCGACCAGACCCGCGTCAAGTTCGGGACCGCGGGCCAGGAGGCCGACGACGTGTCGGCACGCGGCGCGTACACGCACATGACGCTGTGGGCCAAGGACAACACGGGGCTGCACAACCTGTTCCGCGCCAGCTCGCTCGCCTCGCTCGACGGGCAGATGGGCAAGTGGCCGCGGATGGACCGGGACCTGCTCCAGCGGTACGGGAAGGGCCTGATCGCCACCACCGGCTGCCCCTCGGGCGAGGTGCAGACACGGCTGCGCCTGGGCCAGTGGGACGAGGCGGTGCGCGCCGCCGGCGAGCTCCAGGACATCTTCGGGCACGAGTCGTTCTACGTGGAGCTGATGGACCACGGGATCGAGATCGAGAGCCGGGTCAGCAAGGACCTGCTGCGGCTGGCGGAGGCGATCGGGGCGCCGCTCGTCGCCACCAACGACCTGCACTACGTGCGCCGGGAGGACGCCGCCTCGCAGGAGGCGCTCCTGTGCATCAACTCCGGCTCGACGCTGACGGACCCGGACCGGTTCAAGTTCGACGGCGACGGCTACTACGTCAAGTCGGCGCAGGAGATGCGGCGCACCTGGAGCGAGCTGCCGGAGGCGTGCGACAACACGCTGCTCATCGCCGAGCAGTGCGACGTCTCCTTCAACACCAACGCGAACTTCATGCCGACCTACCCCTGCCCCCCCGGCGAGGACGAGACCAGCTGGTTCGTCCAGGAGGTGGAGCGCGGGCTGCGCACCCGCTACCCGTCGGGGGTGCCCGACGAGGTCCGCCGCCAGGCGGAGTACGAGACCGGCGTCATCACCCAGATGGGCTTCCCGGGGTACTTCCTCGTCGTCGCCGACTTCATCAACTGGGCCAAGGACAACGGGATCCGCGTCGGGCCGGGCCGCGGCTCCGGCGCCGGCTCGATCGCCGCCTACGCGATGCGGATCACCGACCTGGACCCCCTCAAGCACGGGCTGATCTTCGAGCGGTTCCTCAACCCCGACCGCGTGTCGATGCCGGACTTCGACGTCGACTTCGACGAGCGCCGTCGCGGCGAGGTGATCAAGTACGTCACCGACAAGTACGGCGAGGACCGAGTCGCGCAGATCGTCACCTACGGCACCATCAAGGCCAAGCAGGCGGTCAAGGACTCCGCGCGGCTGCTCGGCTTCCCCTTCGCGATGGGGGAGAAGCTCACCAAGGTGATCCCGCCCCCCAACCAGGGCCACGACATCGGCCTGGCGAACATCTTCGACCCCAAGGACCCGCGCTACGCCGAGGGCGACGAGTTCCGCCAGCTGCACGCCGCCGACCCCGACGCGCAGCGCGTCGTGGAGCTGGCGCGCGGCATCGAGGGCCTGAAGCGGCAGTGGGGCGTGCATGCGGCGGGCGTCATCATGTCGAGCCACCCGCTGATCGACATCATCCCGATCATGCGCCGGCCGCAGGACGGCGCGGTGATCACGCAGTTCGACTACCCCACCTGTGAGGGCCTCGGCCTGATCAAGATGGACTTCCTCGGCCTGCGCAACCTGACGATCCTCGACGACGCCCTGGCGAACATCGTCGCGAACGGCAAGCAGCCCGTGGAGCTGGAGGGGCTGCCGCTCGACGACCCCGCCACCTACCAGCTGCTCGGCGCCGCCGAGACCCTGGGCGTGTTCCAGCTGGACGGCTCGGGCATGCGCGCGCTGCTGCGCCTGATGCGGCCGGACAACTTCGAGGACATCTCCGCCGTCGGCGCCCTCTACCGGCCGGGCCCGATGGGCGCCAACTCGCACACCAACTACGCGCTGCGCAAGAACGGCCAGCAGGACATCACGCCGATCCACCCCGAGCTGGCGGAGCCGCTGGCGGACATCCTCGACCAGACGTACGGCCTGATCGTGTACCAGGAGCAGGTGATGGCGATCGCCCAGCGCCTCGCCGGGTACACGCTGGGCCAGGCGGACCTGCTGCGCCGCGCGATGGGCAAGAAGAAGAAGTCCGAGCTGGACAAGCAGTTCGAGACGTTCTCCGGCGGCATGAAGGAGCGCGGCTACTCGATGGCCGCCGTCCAGACGCTGTGGGACATCCTGGTGCCGTTCAGCGACTACGCCTTCAACAAGGCGCACTCCGCGGCCTACGGGCTGGTGTCCTACTGGACCGCCTACCTCAAGGCGAACTACCCGACCGAGTACATGGCTGCGCTGCTGACGTCGGTGCGCGACGACAAGGACAAGTCCGCGCTCTACCTGGGCGAGTGCCGCCGCATGGGCATCACGGTGCTGCCGCCGGACGTCAACTCGTCGTCCGCGAACTTCACCGCCGTCGGCGTGGACATCCGGTTCGGCCTGACCGCGGTGCGCAACGTCGGCGCGAACGTCGTCGACGCGATCGTCGCCACCCGCCAGGCGAAGGGCGCCTACACCAGCTTCACGGACTTCCTCGACAAGGTGCCGGCGGTGGTCTGCAACAAGCGCACCATCGAGTCGCTGATCAAGGCCGGCGCGTTCGACTCCCTCGGCCACTCGCGCCGGGCGCTGCTCCTGGTGCACGAGCAGGCGGTCGACGCGGTGATCGGGGTCAAGCGGCGGGAGGCGGAGGGCCAGTTCGACCTGTTCGCGGACTTCGGCGGCAGCGGCGCCGACGACGGCCAGGCGGGCTTCGCCGTCGTGGTGCCGGACGTGCCGGACTGGGAGAAGAAGCAGCGCCTGACGTTCGAGCGGGAGATGCTCGGGCTCTACGTGTCCGACCACCCGCTGGCCGGCCTCGAGCACGTGCTGGCCGCTGCGGCCGACGTGCCGATCGCCACGCTCCTCGCCGACGAGCAGCGCCCCGACGGCTCGACCGTCACGGTGGCCGGCCTGGTGACCAGCCTGCAGCGACGGCTGTCCAAGCAGGGCAACCCGTGGGCGTCCGTGGTGCTGGAGGACATGGAGTCGTCGGTCGAGGTGATGTTCTTCGGCGAGACGTACCAGGCGCACTCGACGGCGCTCGCGGAGGACGCGGTGCTCGTCGTGCGCGGGCGGGTGCGGCGGCGCGACGAGCAGATCACGCTCCAGGCGATCGACGTCACGGTGCCGGACGTCACGCCGTCGGAGGACCAGCCGCTGCTGGTGTCGATGTCGGTGCAGCGTTGCACCCCGCCCGTGGTCGAGCGGCTCAAGGAGGTGCTCACCACGCACCCCGGGACCACCGAGGTGCGGCTGCGCCTGACGAGCCCCGGCCGGGCCACGGTGATGAAGCTCGGCGACGCGCTGCGCGTCGAGCGCTCCACGGCGCTGTTCGGCGACCTCAAGGCCCTCCTCGGTCCAGGCTGCCTCGCGTCCTGAACGCGTCCGGTCCGCGTCCGCCACCCCTCCTAGACTCTGCCGCGTGATCTCCCGCATCGACCTGCGCGCTCGCGCGCTGTCGCGCCGCGAGCTGCTCGACGTCCTCCCGCGCGCGGAGCTGGACGTCGAGCACGCCGCCGCCGCCGTGGCACCGATCCTCGCCGACGTCCACCAGCGCGGGGCCGCGGCCCTGCGGGACCTCGCCGAGCGCTTCGACGGCGTGCGGCCCGCACACCTGCGGGTGCCGGGCGCCGAGCTGGCGCGCGCCGCGGCGGCGCTCGACCCGGCGGTGCGCGAGGCGCTGACCGAGGCGATCGCGCGCGTCCGCGCGGTGCACGCGGCGCAGGTGCCGGCCGAGGGCCGGGTGGACCTCGCGCCGGGCGCGCAGGTGCGCCAGCGCTACGTCCCCGTGCGCCGCGTGGGGCTCTACGTGCCGGGTGGGCTCGCGGTCTACCCGTCGAGCGTCGTGATGAACGTGGTGCCGGCGCAGGAGGCGGGCGTCGGCTCGCTCGCCGTCGCCTCGCCCCCGCAGCAGGGCAACGGCGGCCTGCCGGACCCGCTGGTGCTCGCCGCCTGCGCACTGCTCGGGGTCGACGAGGTCTACGCGATGGGTGGCGCCCAGGCGGTCGCCGCGTTCGCGTACGGCTTCGTGGACGACGACGAGCCGGGCGTGGTGTGCGAGCCGGTGGACGTGGTCACCGGTCCGGGCAACGTCTACGTCGCCGCCGCCAAGCGCGGCGTGCGCGGGCTCGTCGGGATCGACTCCGAGGCGGGGCCCACCGAGATCGCGATCCTCGCCGACGACACGGCGAACCCGGACCACGTCGCCGCCGACCTGGTCTCCCAGGCCGAGCACGACCCGCTGGCCGCGGCGGTGCTGGTCACGCCGTCGCCCGCGCTCGCGGACGCGGTCGACGAGCGGGTGGCGGCGCGCGTGGCGACCACCCGCAACGCGGCGCGGGCGCGGACGGCCCTCACCGGCCCGCAGTCGGCGATCGTGCTGGTGGACGACCTGGAGGCGGGCCTGGCCGTCGTCGACGCCTACGGTGCGGAGCACCTGGAGGTTCAGACGGCGGACGCCGCGGCATGGGCGCAGCGGGTGTCGGCCGCCGGCGCGATCTTCGTCGGTCCCTACTCCCCGGTGTCGCTGGGGGACTACCTCGCGGGGTCGAACCACGTGCTGCCGACCGGTGGCACGGCGCGGTTCGCCAGCGGTCTGTCCGTGCACGCCTACCTCAAGTCGGTCCAGGTGATCGAGTACGACGCCGGGGCGCTGGCCGCGGTCGCGGGCCGCGTCGTCGTGCTGGCGGACGCCGAGCACCTGCCGGCGCACGGCGAGGCCGTCGTCGCCCGGGGGGCCGCGTCGTGAGCCTGCCGCTGCGCCCGGAGCTCGCCGGGTTCGAGCCGTACGGCGCCCCGCAGCTCGACGTCCCGGTGCGCCTCAACGTCAACGAGAACCCGTACCCGCCGTCGCCGGCCGTGGTCGAGGACATCACGGCGGCGGTGCGGGCCGCGGCCGCCGGCCTCAACCGCTACCCGGACCGCGAGCTCGCCGCACTGCGCGCCGACCTGGCGGGCTACCTCGCCGTCGAGTCGGGCGTGCGGCTGGCGCCCGAGCGGATCTGGGCGGCCAACGGCTCCAACGAGGTGATGCTCCAGCTGCTCCAGGCCTTCGGCGGCCCGGGGCGCACCGCGCTGTCCTTCGACCCGACGTACTCGATGTACCCCGAGTACGCACGGGACACGTCCACCGGCTGGGTGGCGGGCCGCCGTGAGGAGGACTTCGGCCTGGACCCGAACGCCGCGGCCGAGACCGTCGCGCGCGTGGCGCCGAGCGTGGTGCTCCTGGCCAGCCCCAACAATCCCACGGGCACGGCCCTGCCGGCCGCCACCGTGGTGCGCCTGCTCGAGGCGGCGCGCGACGTGCCCGGCGGGTGCGTCGTGGTGGTCGACGAGGCGTACGCGGAGTTTCGCCGCGCCGGCACGCCGTCCGCGCTCGAGCTGCTCGACGACCATCCGCACCTGGCGGTGTCCCGCACCATGTCCAAGGCGTTCGCGCTGGCGGGAGGCCGCGTCGGGTACCTGGCGGCGTCGACGGCGATCGTCGACGCGCTGCGCGTGGTGCGGCTGCCCTACCACCTGTCGGCGGTGACGCAGGCGGTCGCGCGCGCGGCCCTCGCCCACTCCGGCGAGCTGCTGGCCCAGGTGGGCGCGTTGCGCGACGAGCGGGACGGGTTGGTCGCCTGGCTGCGAGCTCGCGGCTACCAGGTGGCGGACTCCGACGCGAACTTCGTCCTCTTCGGCCGGTTCCCCGACCGGCACCTGGTCTGGCAGGGTCTGCTGGACCGGGGCGTGCTGATCCGCGAGGTGGGGCCGTCCGGGTGGTTGCGGGTGTCCGTGGGGACGCCCGACGAGACCGCGGCGTTCCGCGCCGCACTGGTGGAGGTGGCGGGGCGATGACGGGCACGCGAGTGGGCCGCGTCGAGCGTACGACGAGCGAGTCCAGCGTCGTCGTCGAGCTCGACCTCGACGGGTCCGGGGCCACCTCGATCGACACGACGGTGCCCTTCTTCGACCACATGCTCACCGCGCTGGGCAAGCACGCGCTGTTCGACCTGACGGTCCGCGCGAGCGGCGACACGCACATCGACGCGCACCACACCGTCGAGGACACGGCGATCGTGCTGGGCCAGGCCCTGCGGCAGGCGCTGGGCGACCGCACCGGGATCGCCCGCTTCGGCGACGCGACGGTGCCGCTCGACGAGGCCCTCGCGCAGGCGGTGGTCGACGTGTCCGGCCGGCCGTACTTCGTCCACACGGGGGAGCCGCCCGGGCAGCAGTACCACCTGATCGGCGGCCACTTCACGGGGTCCCTCACCGGCCACGCGCTGGCGTCGATCGCGACGCACGCCGCGATGACCGTGCACGTGCGGGTGCTGGCCGGGCGCGACCCGCACCACATCGTCGAGGCGCAGTTCAAGGCGTTCGCCCGCGCCCTGCGCGCGGCGGTGTCCGTCGACCCGCGGGTCCAGGGCGTGCCGTCCACCAAGGGCGCGCTGTGAGCGCTGCGGCCACGTCCGCGGGGGACGCCGCGCGATGAGCGGCACGGGCGCGCCCGCAGGGAAGGTCGGGTGATGAGCGACGACGGCTTCGCCGTGCCCGACGACCTGTCCGGGCTCGACGAGCCTGTGGACGTCGCGCTCGTCGTGACCCCGGTCGCCGCGCCGGAGCCGCTGGCCGCGGCCTGCGCGCTCGCCGGGGTCGCCGCCGATGCGGTGCCCTCGGCGGTCGGCGCGATCGCCGTGCTGCGGGACGCCGCGACGGGGCCCGACGGCGCCGGTGCCGTGTCCCGGTTGCTGCGCCAGGTGCCGGTGGTGCTGCTGCAACGCCGCGAGCACGAGATCTCCGCGTCGCAGTGGGTGAACGGCGAGCAGGCGCGCGACCTGCCCTCCGGGCTGGTGCTGGCGGAGGCTCCGGCGGTGCTGGAGGACCTGCTCCTCGGGGGTGCGGCAGCGAGCGGCGTCGAGGGCGCCGTCACCAGCGTCGGGATGTCGCGGTTCCGGGCGATGCGCGTGCTCGCCGCCCATCGGCCGCGGCGGCGCTAGGTACCCTGTGGCGGTGCCCCCCCGCGTCGTCGTCCTCGACTACGGCTTCGGCAACGTGCGGTCCGCCGTGCGCGCCCTCGAGCGCGTCGGCGCCGACGTCGAGCTGACCGCCGACAAGCACGCGGCCCTGGAGGCCGACGGTCTCGTGGTGCCGGGCGTCGGCGCCTTCGCCGCGGTGATGGCCGGCCTGGAGGGCGTGGGTGGCGACGAGATCGTCGACAGGCGGCTGGCGGGCGGCCGGCCGGTGCTCGGCATCTGCGTCGGCATGCAGGTGATGTTCGCCGAAGGGGTGGAGCACGGGGTGCGGACCGCCGGCCTGGGCCAGTGGCCGGGTGTGGTGGACCGGCTGGAGGCGCCGATCGTGCCGCACATGGGCTGGGCCGAGGTGGACCCACCGGCCGGCTCGCGGCTGTTCGCCGGGCTGGGGAACGCCCGCTTCTACTTCGTCCACTCGTACGCCGCCCGCTCGTTCCCGCTGCGGCCGCCGGGTGCGATCCCCGCGCCGGTGGTCACCTGGGCGGACCACGGGGGGCGCTTCGTCGCCGCGGTGGAGAACGGGCCGCTGGCCGCCACGCAGTTCCACCCCGAGAAGTCCGGCGACGCCGGGGCACAGCTGCTGTCGCACTGGGTGGGAGGGTTGCGATGACCGCACGTCTGGAGCTGCTGCCGGCCGTCGACGTGGTCGACGGCCAGGCGGTGCGGCTGGTGCAGGGGGAGGCCGGCTCGGAGACCGGCTACGGCGACCCGGTCGCCGCGGCCCTGGCGTGGGCTGACGACGGCGCCGAGTGGCTCCACCTCGTCGACCTCGACGCCGCGTTCGGGCGTGGCTCCAACGCGCCGCTGCTCGCGGACGTCACCGCCGCGCTGGTGGGCCGGGGCGTGCGCGTGGAGATGTCCGGCGGCATCCGCGACGACGCCTCGCTGGAGCGTGCCCTGGCCACCGGCGCCACCCGCGTCAATCTCGGCACGGCGGCGCTCGAGGACCCGGACTGGACCGCGGCGGCGATCGCGGCCCACGGCGACCGGGTCGCCGTCGGGCTGGACGTTCGTGGTCACACCCTCGCCGCGCGCGGCTGGACCCGCGAAGGGGGCGACCTGTGGGAGGTGCTGGCGCGACTCGACGCCGCCGGGTGCGCCCGCTACGTGCTGACGGACGTCGCCAAGGACGGCACGCTGCGCGGGCCGAACATCGACCTGCTGCGCGCGGTGTGCGCGGCGACCCCGGCGCCGGTCGTCGCGTCGGGCGGGGTCTCGAGCCTGGCCGACATCGCCGCGCTGCGGGCGCTGGTCCCGCTCGGCGTGGAAGGGGCGATCGTCGGCAAGGCCCTGTACGCGGGGGCGTTCACGCTGCCCGAGGCGCTCGACGTCGCGGGGCGCCCGTGACGCTGCGCACCTTGCCCGGTACGTCGCCCTTCGCGGGCGACGACGGCTCGGCCGACCCGGCCCTGGCGACCGTGCTGGCTGCGCACGCGGCGGGGGACGCCGGCCTGCCCGACGTGCTGGCCGCCCTGAGCGCCGCGCGCGTGCTGGTGGCGATCCTGCCGCACGGCCGCGAGATCACCCCCGAGCAGGAGGCGGCGGGCCGCAGCGGCCAGGCCGCGGTGATGGGCATGCCGATGGACGACGGCCGCGCCGCGATGCCCGTCTTCAGCTCCGTCGCGGCGCTGACCGCGTGGCGCGCCGACGCCCGGCCGGTGCCGACCGCCGCGCCCCAGGCGGCCCAGGGCGCCCTCGCCGAGGGCTGGCAGCTGCTGGTGCTCGACCCGGCCGGACCGGTGCCGGTGCGCCTTCCCCGACCCGCGGTGACCGCCCTGGCGCACGGTGCCGCCTGGCAGCCCGCCGTCGGTGAGGGTCGCGTGGCCGACGACGTGGCGGCGGCCGTCCGCACGGCCGTCGCCGCGGTGGGCGAGGTCGCCGGGGTGGCCGTCGAACCCGGTGCCCGCGCCGAGGTGGCCGTGCACCTCGCGCTGCCGGCCGGGATGGACCGCGCGGCGCTCGACGAGGTGGTGGGCCGGGTCAACGCCGCGCTCGCCGCCGACCCGACGGTCGCGGCGCGCGTCGACTCGCTCGAGCTGCGCGTCCGGCGCGCGTAGCGCCCCGCGGTGCCGCGCTCGGCGCATGCGCTCAGCGCCGGCGCAGCGCCCAGGCGGTGAACCCGATCGCCAGCCCCCACGCCGCCACGAGCTGCGCGCCGAGCATCAGGCGGTTGACGTCCACCGCCGGCTTCCAGTGCGCGCCCGTGCCGTCCACCACGTAGACGCCGAGCGGCTTGACGTGCAACCCCCAACCGCCGCCCCCGCCATGGCCGGAGCCGTGGCCCGTCGGCGGCTCGCCACCGGCCTCGTCGTGCGCGGGGCGTACCGCCGGCGGGCCCATCCGCAGGGGGATTCCCTCACCCTCGCCGCCGCCGGAGCCGAGCCCGGTCATGCCCGCGACGCGGGCGACGGGGATCACCAGCACCCCCTCGCGCTGGTACGCCTCGCCGAACACGCGCCGCACCGTGAACGAGTCCTCGGCCGCCTTGGTCAGCGCCGCCGGGTCGAACTTGTCGTCCATGGCCGTCCTTCCTCGGGGCGCTCCGGTCAGCCCGCGCAGGTGGGTGCGGGAGCGAACGCCGCCTCGTCGTCCAGCATGGCCCGAAGGGTGCTGACCGGCACCAGGTAGGAGTGGCCGGTGTTGCTCTTCGCGTACACCACGCCGATGACGCGGCCGTCGGCGTCCAGCGCGGCGGAGCCGGAGCTGCCCGGCTCCACCGGGGCGTCGGTGACCAGCACCTCGCCGAGGGTGGCGTTGAGGGGGTCGGTCTCGCTGCGCAGCACCACCCCGTCCGTGACGGTCAGGCGGCGGCCCAGGGGGTAGCCGACGATGGTCACGGGGTCGCCCACCCGCGGGTCGGCGTCCGCGAGCTCGGGGGCGGCTGGCAGCGCGTCGGCGGTGCGCACGATCGCCAGGTCGGCCAGGCCGGTGGTGCTCGCCGCGGTGGCGGCGACGTCACGGCCGTCGTAGGTGGACAGCTCCAGCTGCGCCGAGTCGGAGACCACGTGCTTGTTGGTCACCAGCGTGTGGTCCGTCAGCGCGAAGCCGGACCCGGTGGAGATCTGGCCGCAGCCGACGTTGCGGATCCGCACCGCCATCCGGCGCACCGCGTCGAACCCGTCGGGGGACAGCTGGGTGACGCCGGCGTCGATGCCGGGCGCCGGCAGGTCGGTGGGCACCACGCTCGTCGGGACCGGGGGCGGCGGCTGGGGGAGGTCCGTGAGCCCGGGCAGCGCCGCACACCCCGTGAGCAGTCCGCCGACGAGCACGAGTGCCGCCGCCCGCCGCGGCGGTCGCCTCACCGCGACAGCTCCGACTGGAGCTCCGCGTTCGCGTCCCGTGCGTCCCCGCAGTAGCGCTCGACGTCGGCGCGGTAGCTGGCCAGCGAGGCCGGGTCGTAGAGCTCCGAGTTCTCCAGGTAGCGGATCAGCGCCTCCTGCCCGTCGATGCAGGTCGCCAGCGCGGTGGCCACCTGGCCGGCCGCCGTCGACACGCGCCGCTGGTAGTCGGCGAGCTGCTGTGTCAGGGCGCTCTCGTCGCCGAGCTGGGCCTTCTCGTCGGCCAGCTGCGTGATCCGTTCCTGGGCGGTCGCCAGCTGGCCGCGCACCGCGGCGAGCTCCGACGACGTCGCCTCGAGGTCCGAGCGCGCTTGTGCCAGATCGGCTCCGTGCTGCTCGGCGAGCGCCTGCCACTGCTGCGAGTGCTCCTGCCACTGCTCGTTGACCCGCAGCAGGTAGAGCGCCAGCCAGGCCCCGCCCGCGAGGGCCGCGACGAGCAGCACCGAGAGGGTCCAGACGGCCACCCGGTAGCCCCGGGTGCGGTGGGGGCGGGGCGCCGGGGCGACGACGTGGGCCGGCTCCGGCTCCGCCGCCGCGGGGGGCGGCGGTGCGGGCTCGGTGGGCGGCTCGCCCGGCGGCCACGAGGTCCAGGGACGTGGCGGACCGGGCGGCGTGGTCTCGGTCACGCCCGTCAGGATAAGCGGCGAGCCGGGACGCGCCTCGACATCGCGCGGGGCCGTCCCCCGGGTGGGGCAGAATCTCGTGGTGCTCCGCCGCTCCCCGTACGCCGACGTGTTCGCACTCCCCGGAGTGGCGCGGCTCTTCGCCGTGGCGTTCGTCGCCCGGCTGCCGTACGCGATGACGGGCGTGGTGCTGACGCTGCACGTGGTGACGGCGCTGGGTCGCGGGTACGCGCAGGCGGGCCTCGTCACGGCGGTGTCGACCATCGGCATGGCCATCGGGGGGCCGTGGCGCGGCAGGCTGGTGGACCGCCTCGGGCTGCGCCGGGCCGTGTGGCCGTCCGTCGTCGTGCAGTGCGTGATCTGGTTCGCGGCGCCCCACCTCCCGTACGGCGCGCTGCTCGGCGCCGTCTTCGTCGCCGGCGTCTACACCGTCCCGGCGTTCGCCATCTCGCGGCAGTCGCTGGCCGTGCTGGTGCCGGTGCGCCAGCAGCTGACGGCGTTCGCACTCGACTCGGTGTTCGTCGAGGTGACGTTCATGGTCGCTCCCGTGGTGGGCGTCGCCGTCGCCACGGGCGTCTCCACCACCGCCGCCCTGACGATGGTGGCGATCGTGGCGGCGGGCAGCGGCGCCCTGCTGGTCTGGGCGGACCCGCCGACGCGTTCGGCGCAGGGGGCCGACGTGGCGCCGGGGCCCGACGGGCGGCTGATCAGCCCCGCACTGCTCGTCGTGCTCTTCGCCGGCGTCGCCGCGGCCTTCATCCTGGTGGGAACCGACGTGTCCCTGGTCGCGAACCTCAAGGACGCCGGACGGCCGCAGGACATCGGGTGGATGGTGGCACTGTGGTGCGTCGGGTCGGTGGTGGGCGGCCTGGTCTACGGGTCGCGCGGGAGGTCCTGGTCGCCGCTGGCGCTCGTGGTGCTGCTGGGCGCCGCGACGCTGCCCGCCGCCTTCTTCCCGCACCAGCCGTGGTTCGCCGTGGCGATCGTCGTGTCCGGCATCCCGTGCGCGCCGGCCCTGTCCGCGATCAACGCCACGCTGGTCCGGCTGGTGCCCGAGCACCGGCGGGGCGAGGTGATGGGCTGGAGCGGCACGGCGCAGACCGTGGGCAATGCGCTCGGCGCCCCGCTCGTCGGGTTCGTCATCGACTCGGTCTCGCCCGGTGCGGGCTTCGCCACCGCCGCGCTGACGGGCGGCCTGGCCGCGGCGCTGGGCCTCGTCGTGCTGCGGTGGCTGCGGGCGCGCCGGGCCGTGGGCCGGCCGGCGGACGAACCGGCTACGACACCGGGCCGGTGAACTTCTCTCCCGGGCCTTCACCGGGCGGGTCCGGGAAGGGCGACGCCTCCCGGAAGGCCAGCTGGAGCGAACGCAAGCCGTCGCGCAGCGAGCGGGCGTGCTGGTTGCCGATGTCCGGGGCGGAGGCGGTCACCAGACCGGCGAGCGCGGTGATCAGCTTGCGGGCCTCGTCGAGGTCCGCCAGGGCGTCGCCCTCCTCGGCCAGGCCGCACTTGACGGCGGCCGCGCTCATCAGGTGCACGGCGGCGGTGGTGATCACCTGCACGGCCGGCACGTCGGCGATGTCACGCGTCACCTCGGCGACGTCGTCTGCTTCGGGCATGCGCCGATCCTGCCACCCTTGCCCTCGGCGCCCGCGCCGCGACCCGTCTGGTAGCGTTGGCGGTCGACTGACCTGGTGGTGGCTCGCGCTCCGGCGCGCGTGGCCGCCGGGTGCACAAGTGGAGTCTCTCCCACCTTGGTCCCGACTGGCGTTGAGCCGACTGGGACCGGGTCCCAGTCCCGCAGCGCGCGGCGTGCCGCGCGTGGTCGTCCGGCGCACCGCCGGGCGGTGCGGGAGCTGACCGAGGCCCCCACCTGTGCCCAGGGCGGGGGCCTTCCTCGTTCCCGGCGGTCGTAACGACGACACCGAGGAGCACCACATCAGCGAGCCCCGCATCAACGATCGGATCCGCGTCGCCGAGGTCCGCCTGGTCGGCCCCAACGGCGAGCAGGTCGGCATCGTCCGCGTGGAGGACGCGCTGCGCCTGGCCCAGGACGCCGACCTCGACCTGGTCGAGGTGGCGCCCGACGCGCGCCCGCCCGTGGTCAAGATCATGGACTTCGGCAAGTTCAAGTACGAGGCCGACATGAAGGCCCGTGAGGCGCGCCGCAACCAGACGAACACGGTCCTCAAGGAGATCCGGTTCCGGCTCAAGATCGACCCGCACGACTACGGCACCAAGCTGGGCCACGTCGAGCGGTTCCTCAAGGGCGGCGACAAGGTCAAGGTGATGATCATGTTCCGCGGCCGGGAGCAGTCGCGCCCGGACGCCGGTGTCCGCCTGCTGCAGCGCCTGGCCGACGACGTCCAGGAGTTCGGCTTCATCGAGTCGATGCCCAAGCAGGACGGCCGCAACATGATCATGGTGCTCGGCCCGGTGAAGAAGAGGGCCGAGCAGCGGTCCGAGGCCCGCCGTGCGGCCGCTCAGACCCGGCCGCCGCAGCCGGAGGACGCCGCCGTCGTGGAGGCTCCGGCGCCCGCCGCGGAGGCTCCGGCGGCCGCCGCGGCTCCGGCAGCGATCGCGGCCGTCGCCGTGGCCGACGAGCCGACGGCCGCAGCCGCCGACGTGGCGAGCCCCGCGCCCGCCGAGGAGGCGCCCGCCGTGGCGTCCCAGCCTGCCACCCCGCGCCCGCCCGCCCCACGCGCGGTCGCGCCGCGTGCGGCCGCGCCCCGACCGGCCACCCCGGCAGCCCGGCCCACCCCGGCAGCCCGGCCCGCCCCGGCGGCGGCTCCCGCCGGCTCGTCGGGCGCCACCGCCGTCCCGAGCCCGCCGCGGCCCGCCGCGCCGCGCCCGGCGGCACCGCGACCGGCCGCGCCGCGTCCCCCGAAGGCCAGCTAGCCCCCGAGCCGCGCGAACCCGCACGGCGCGAACGACAAGGAGAGACGGCAGCCATGCCGAAGAACAAGACGCACTCCGGTGCCAAGAAGCGCTTCCGCGTGACCGGCACCGGCAAGATCATGCGGGAGCAGGCCAACGGCCGGCACCTGCTGGAGCACAAGTCGAGCCGCCGCACCCGTCGCATCGCCGGCGACGTCGTGGTCTCGGCCGCAGACACCCCCAAGATCAAGAAGCTGCTCGGGAAGTGATCGCGGCCGTCCCTGACCGGACGGTGCGGGCACACGAGCCTGGACGAGCAAGGAGCATCACGTGGCACGCGTGAAGCGGGCGGTCAACGCCCAGAAGAAGCGCCGGACGACTCTCGAGCGCGCCAGCGGTTACCGCGGGCAGCGCTCGCGCCTATACCGGAAGGCCAAGGAGCAGGTCACCCACTCGCTGGTGTACGCGTTCCGCGATCGCAAGGCGAAGAAGGGCGACTTCCGCAAGCTGTGGATCCAGCGGATCAACGCCGCGTCGCGCGCGCAGGGCCTGACGTACAACCGCCTGATCCAGGGCCTCAAGCTCGCCGGCGTCGAGGTGGACCGCCGCGTGCTGGCCGACCTCGCCGTCAACGACATCGCGGCGTTCAACACGCTGGTCCAGGTCGCCAAGGACGCCCTCCCGGAGGACGTCAACGCGCCATCGGCTGCGTGACCTGGTCGCAGTGACCTCGCAGCGCCCGGACCAGGGTGAGCTGACCAACCCCCGCGCCGAGCGGGTGCGTGCGGTCGCCGCCCTGGCCGGGCGCTCCGCGCGCGTGCGCACCGGCCGGTTCCTGGTCGAGGGCCCGCAGGCGGTGCGCGAGGCGGTACGCCACACGCCTGCCGCGGTCCGCGCGGTCTACCTGTCCGACGAGGCCGCGGCGCGCCATCCGGAGATCGCCGTCGCGGCCGACGACGCCGGGCTGCCGCTGTGGCTGGGCACGCCCGAGGTGCTCGCGGCGATGAGCGGCGACGCGCAGGGCGTCGTCGCGGTGGCCGACCAGCTCGGCGCCGCCCTCGACGACGTCCTCGCCGCCCGGCCGCGCCTCGTCGCGCTGCTCGCCCGCGTGCGGGATCCGGGGAACGCCGGCACGGTGATCCGCGCGGCCGACGCCGCGGGTGCGGACGCCGTGGTGCTGAGCGAGGACAGCGTCGACGCGTTCAACCCGAAGGTGGTCCGCGCCACGGCGGGCTCCCTGTTCCACCTGCCGGTCGTCGTCGGGGTGGGGCTCGCGGACGCGGTCGTCGCGCTGCGGCGCACCGGTCTGACGGTGCTGGCCGCCGACGGCAAGGGCGCGCTGGACCTCGACGAGCTGCTGGACGTGGCCGGCCGACGGGCACACCCAGGTGCGGACCGGGCGGCTCGTCGTCCTGGCGCGTCGGGTGCCCCGGTTCGACCCGCTGACGAGGACACCCCCGATCTCGCCGGGCCGACGGCCTGGCTGTTCGGCAACGAGGCGTGGGGCCTGCCCGACGAGGA
>Ga0255338_1000673_pt1 | contig 90868 bp, 79 predicted proteins | sample MeOH1_35cm_T4_19_FD_203715 | JGI IMG/M metagenome (GOLD analysis project Ga0255338, IMG submission 203715) | Sandy soil microbial communities from University of British Columbia, Vancouver, Canada - MeOH1_35cm_T4_195 | ecosystem: Engineered > Artificial ecosystem > Sand microcosm > Unclassified ... | reverse complement strand
GCGGTGTTGCCGCCGCCGATCACGCAGGTGACCTGGTCGCGGTAGAAGAAGCCGTCGCAGGTGGCGCAGGCGCTCACGCCCTTGCCCATGAAGGCCTGCTCGGACGGCAGGCCCAGGTACTTCGCCGAGGCGCCGGTGGCCACGATCAGCGCATCGCAGGTGTAGGTGCCGCTGTCGCCCGTGAGCGTGAAGGGGCGCCGGCCGAAATCGACCGTGTGGATGTGGTCGAAGATGATCTCGGTCTTGAAGCGCTCGGCGTGCTCGAGGAAGCGCTGCATCAGCTCGGGCCCCTGCACGCCGTGCACGTCGGCCGGCCAGTTATCGACTTCGGTGGTGGTCATCAACTGGCCGCCCTGCGCGATGCCAGTGATCAGCACGGGATTCAGGTTGGTGCGGGCGGCATAGACGGCGGCCGTGTAGCCGGCGGGGCCGGAACCGAGGATCAGGACCTGGCAATGGCGATTCACAACTTCTCCGTTTCGGCGCCAACCGGCTGCCAAGCCAGCACGCGCCGTTCGATGCGGCCGACCGCGGCATCGAGTGCGAGCGCAAACGCCGTCAGGACCAGGATTCCCGCCATCACCGTGTTGATGTCGAACGTGCCTTCGGCCTGCAGGATCAAGTAGCCCACGCCCTGCGAGGAGCCGAGGTATTCGCCCACCACCGCGCCGACGAAGGCGAGGCCGACGCTGGTGTGCAGCGAGCTGAAGACCCAGCTGGTGGCGCTGGGCAGGTACACGTGGCGCAGCAGCTGCCGCCCGTTGGCGCCCAGCATGCGCGCATTGGCGAGCACGACCGGGCTCACCTCCTTCACGCCCTGGTAGACGTTGAAGAAGACGATGAAGAACACCAGCGTAACGCCCAGCGCGATCTTGCTGCCGATGCCCAGGCCGAACCAGACGGCGAAGATCGGCGCCAGGATGATGCGCGGCATCGAGTTCAAGGCCTTGATGTACGGGTCCGCCACGGCTGCCGCGAAGGGCGACAGCGCCAGCCACAACCCGCAGCCGAGGCCGGCCGCGGCGCCGATGGCGAAGGCCAGTACCGTCTCCACCAGCGTCACGCCGAGGTGCCGGTAGATGTCGGCATCGGTGACGAACCACTGCCAGATGCGCGCGAACACCTTCAGCGGCTCGCCGAAGAAGAAGGCGGCCTGCTTGTCGGTTTCGAACAGGATGGGCGGCACCAGCCCGGGCCGCGTGGCGGCCCACCAGAACGCGAACAGGAGCACCAGCAACAGCAGTTGCCAGATCCGGATCTTCCCCTTCATGTCTCCTCCTGCTGCTGCGCGTAACCCTTGAGTACCTCGTCGCGCAGCACTGCCCAGATCGCCCGGTGCAGCTCGATGAAGCGGGCGTCGCCGCGGACCTCCGCCACATCGCGAGGCCGCGGCAAGTCCACCGTGAACTCGCCGATCGGGCGGCTGCCCGGCCCGGCGGAGAGCACGACGACACGGTCGCTCATCGCGATCGCCTCGTCGAGGTCGTGCGTGATGAAGAGGACGGCCTTCCTCTTCGCAGCCCACAGCGCCAGCACCTCGTTTTCCATCAGCTGGCGCGTCTGGATGTCGAGCGCGGAGAAGGGTTCGTCCATCAGCACGATGTCCGGATCCAGCGCCAGCGTCTGCGCGAGGCTGGCGCGCTTGCGCATGCCGCCGGACATCTGGTGCGGATAGCGGTCGGCGAAGCGGGCCAGGCCCACGCGACGCAGCCAGTCGTCAGCGCGCGCGGCGGCGTCGGCGATGCCGCGGAACTCCAGCCCCGCCAGCACGTTCTGGCGCGCGGTGCGCCACGGCATCAGGCTCTCGGCCTGGAACATGTAGCCCGCGCGCGCGTTGAGACCCTGCAGCGGGCGGCCGAACACCTCCACGCTGCCGCTGCTGGGCGCCAGCAGGCCGGCCGACACGTTCAGCAACGTGCTCTTGCCACAACCGGTGGGGCCCACGACGGAGACGAACTCGCCGGGTGCGATGGCGAGGTCCACGTCTCGCACGGCGGTGTAGCGCTGCCCGGTCCGCGCCCGGTCGACGAAAGTGCAGCTTACGCTGCACAGCGACAGCGCGGCCGCGGCCGCCCTCTCCCCCGCCGGATTGGACGCGCCGATCTCCCTCGGATGCCGCATCAGCGCTTGCCGCTCTGAGCGGCATCAACGAAGCGGTTGGTGTAAGTGTCTTCGATGCGGATGGTGGCCTGGGCCATCACGGGCGAGGTCTCGCGCAGCATCTTCAGCGTGTTGTCCACGCCGTCCTTGGGAAAGCGGCCGTCGGGCGAGAGACCCTCGCGGATCTTGGTGAACGAGGCCGTGTACAGCGCCTTGTCGCTGCCGTGGTATTGCGCCGGGACCGTGTCCGCCACCTGCTGCGGCGTGGCCGTTTGCAGCCAGGCCAGCGCCTTGGTCATCGCGTTGGCCAACGCCTGGGCGGTCTTCGGATTCTTCTGCAGGAAGTCTTGGGTGGTGTACAGCGTGGCCGCCGGCATCGGCGTGCCAAAAGCCTGCATCGTGCCCTTGGTGGTGCGCACGTCGGAAATGATCACCACGTCGCCGCTGGTTTCCAGCTGCGTCATCACCGGGTCGATGTTGGAGATGGCATCGATGTGGCCGGCGCGCAGGGCGGCCACCGCGGCGCTGCCCGCGCCGACGCCGATGAAGGACACGTCGGAGGCCTTCAGGCCGTCCTTCTTCAGCAGGTACTCGGCAAAGGTCTGGGTGCCGGAGCCGGGTGCCGTCACGCCGATCTTCATGCCCTTGAGGTCCTTGGGCGACTTGTAGCCCGCGGCCTTGGCCTTGGCGATGCCGAAGGCATAGCCCGGGTAGCGGCCCATCATCGCGAAGGCGGTGATGGTCTGGCCCTTGGGCTGGATCGTGATGGTGTGCTCGTAGGCGCCCGCCACCACGTCGACGCTGCCGCCCACCAGCGCCTGCATCGACTTGCTGCCACCCTGGAAGTCGCTGATCGTCACGTCCAGGCCCTGCTCCTTGAAGTAGCCAAGCCGCTCGGTGATGGACAGCGGCAGGTAGTACAGCGCCGCCTGGCCGCCGACGCCGATGTGCACCTTGGGCCGCTCGGGCTGGGCCGCGGCGCCGAAGGCGCAGGCCGAAACCAGGAATGCCGCGATGAACCTCTTCATGTCTTGTCTCCTTGTGTGCCTGTCGTCACGTAACCTTGCGCTGGCGCAGCGCGGCGCGCTGCCCGTCGTCGTAGCCGAGCCATTGCAGGATGTCTTCGGTGTCGGCGCCATGCGCTGCCAGGCGCATCGAAGGCTGGCCCGGTTCGCGGCGGAAGTGCAGCGGGGTGCCGAGGTTCTCGACGCCGTCCTCGCCCTTCACGATCATTCCGCGCTCACGCAGCACCGGCTGCTGCCACGCCTCGTGCAGCGCCAGCACCGGCGCGTAGCAGACGCCCTGCTGCGCCAGCCAGCGATCCCATTCGTCGCGCGTGCGGGTGGCGAAGGTCTCGCGCAGGAAAGCCTTGGCGGGCTCCTGCGCCGGCCCCCAGGGGCGGCGGCAGACCTCGATCAGGTCCGGCCGGCCCAGCGCCTTGAGCAGACTCTCGACGAAGTTCATCTCCGCGCCGGACAGGACCACGTGCTTGTCGTCCTGCGTGCGGTACACCTCGTAGAAGGCCGCGCCGCCGTGCAGGCGCTCGTTGGCCAGATCGGGCGAGCGGCCCTCGGCCACCACGCGGCTCAGGATGTGCGGCGTCCACGAGAACAGCGTGTCGACCATCGAAACGTCGAGCCAGTCGCCCTGGCCCGTCTTCTCGCGCCGCAGCAGCGCCATCAGGATGCCGATGACGGCCGCCGAGCCGAGCGCGATGTCGGCCATCGGCAGCGTGGGCAGCACCGGGTCGCCGCCGTTGGCCTGCAGACTCAGCACACCGGTGAGCGCCTGCGCACCGAGGTCGTGGGAGGGACGCTGCGCCAGCGGCCCGGTCTGGCCGAAGGCCGACAGCGAGCAGAACACGATGCCGGGGTGGATCTGCCGGACCGCTTCGTAGCCGAGGCCCAGGCGGTCCATCACGCCGGGGCGGAACGAGTCGATGATGACATCCGACTCCTTCGCCAGCTTGAGGAAGATCTCCTTGCCCTCAGGCGACTTGAGGTCCAGCACCAGGGACTTCTTGCCGCGCTGCGTGTTGCGGAAATAGGCCGCGAAGCCCTCGATCGGCGGGCCGAGCCGCCGCGTGGGTTCACCTTCGTGGCTTTCGATCTTGATGACCTCCGCGCCGTGGTCCGCCATCGTCAGGCCCACCCAGGGCCCCGGCAGGAAGCGGGAGAGGTCGAGGACGCGCACGCCTTCGAGCTTCAAAGCCTTGTCTCCTTGTTCTGTGGAGACACAGGCTAGGGGCGCAGCGCCCCCCGGTCCAATCACGTCTTCGCATGGCGCCATCAGCGGCGCCGATGTGGCGGAAGGGAGTGGGAGTCGAACCCACGCAAGATCGCCTGGCGACCTTCACCGGATTTGAAGTCCGGCCGCCCCACCGGGGACGATTCCCTTCCTCGAAATCTTCAGCCGGCGCGCGCCTTCACGCGCGCCGCCGCGCGGCGCGCATCGGCCACGGCATCCTTGAGCCACCCGCCGAAGCCAGCACGGACCTGGCCAATGGCCCACAAGCCGGGCACGGCCGTCTCGAGTTCCTCGTTCACCTGGAGGTAGCCGGCCGGGTCGCGCTGCACTTCGGCTGGCGCCAGCGCGCCGTTCGGCTCCAGGCCGATCACCGTGAAGAGGCCGGCTGCGGCCAGTTCGGAGCTGCCGCCCTGAGAATCGCGCAGGCGCACCCCGGTCATGCCACTGGCGTCGCCCAGCACCGCCTCGATGCGGCTGTTCGGGTGCAGGCGGATCCTGGGCTCGGCGCGCGCACGATCCATCGCCTCCGGGCGGGCGGTGAGTTCGCTGCCTTCGTGCACCACGTGCACCGCCGCGCATTCGGAGGCGAGCACCATCGCGTCCTGCAGCGCCCAGTCGCCACCGCCGGCCACCACGACCTCGGCGCCGGCGAACATCGGCGCATCGCAGTCCGCGCAATGGGACACGCCGCGACCTTCGAATTCCGTCTCGCCGGGCACGCCGAGCTTCTTGAGCTTCGCGCCGCTGGCGATGACGACGAAGCGCGCCGTCTGCACGCCCGCGTCGGTATCGAGCTCGAAGCCGCCGGCGACGGCGCGCACCGCGTTCACCGCCGCCGTCGTGCTCTGCACGCCGGCCTTGCGATTGCCCATGGCGAGCATGCCTGCGTGGTCCATGCCGGACAGGCCGTCAGCCTCCTCGAATTCCTGCAGCTCGTTGACGTTGACCACCAGGCCGCCGAAGAACTCCGCTTCGTACGTCGCCACCTTCAGGTCCAGCTTCGCCGCTTCGGCCGCGCAGGTGAGGCCGGCGAAGCCTTCGCCCACCACGATCAGGTCATAGTTCATCCCGGAATGCTTCCTTCTTGGCTTGGCAGCGGCTCGGCCGCCCCGAGTTGCGATGCGAAGTCCTTGCCGGTGCGACGGCGGTCGCCGAAGCGCTGGGTCAGGCCCAGCCGGTCGAAGAACTCCAGGTAGTGGATGGCGAGGCCACGGCCGGTGCCGATGGCGTCGCGGAACTGGGCGGCGGAGAAGAAGCCGTCGTCGGTGCGCTGTGCGACCTGCGCCGCGGTGGCCGCGAGCCGCGCCAGCGTCTCGCGCAGGCAGAAGCGATCGGGCGTGACCCGCAGTACTTCGCCAGTGCGGCTCTTGCGGTGCAGGAAGTCGCGCAGCACATGCTCCTTGACGCCCAGCGTCCCGGCCAGTTCCGTCAGCAGCGGCGCCCGCACGCCGGCGCGCGCGAGCTGGTGCTGCACGCGCCGCCACAGGCGCTCATCTTCCGCATTGGCGGTGGCCTCGTGCTCGCGCAGCCGCGCGAGGTCGTTCGACAGGATGACCGCGCCGCGGTTCGCCTGCTCGCGCACGAAGGCCTGGAAAGCCGCGGCGGGCAGCTGCGGCGCCACGGCGCGGCGAAGCGCCGCGCCCTCCATGCCGGTCGCCTGCGGATGCGCCGCGTGGAATTCGCACAGCGCGGACACGACGCGCGCGGCCAGCAGGTCCGCCGCCGCGCGCGAGATGGCGACCGGATGGTCCTTGCCCAGGGGAACGGCCTGCGCCTCGCGCTGAACGGCCGCGGCGCGCTCCGCCGTGAGGTTGAGCATCCGGCGCACTGCCTGCAGGTCGACGCCGCCTTCGGCGATCTCCAGCAGGCCGGTGAGGATCTGCGCCGGCGTGGCGCGCGCCATCGCCTCCAGTTCCGCGTCGCGCAGGCCGGCGCGGCGCTTGCGCTTGGGCGCGAAGGGATCGAGCACCACCCCGCCGCCCAGCGTGCGGCGCGCGGCCTGGTCGCGCACGACGAAGCGGTCGCCGTGCAGCGCCGCGACCGGCTTCTCGAGCACCAGCTGTACCAGCGAAGAGGCGCCTGGAGCGACGCGGCCCTCGCCCGGTACGGCGATGCGTGCCAGCACGTCGGCGGTGCCCAGGTGCAGGTGCACCGGCGTCCAATGTTCCAGCGCGTGTTCTTCCGAGGGCAGCAGCTTCAGGCGCACGTCGATGCGGTGGGTGGGTGCGTGCGCATCGGCGTGCAGCACCCAGTCGCCGCGGCCGACCTGCTCCGCGCCCACGCCGGAGAGATTCAGCGCGCAGCGCTGCGCCGGCAAGGCGCGCTCCGCGGGCCGGCCCTGCACCTGCACGCCGCGCACGCGCACGGCGCGGCCGGCGGGCGAGATGACGAGATGGTCGCCCACGGCCACCGCGCCGCTTGCGACGGTGCCCGTCACGACGGTACCGCTGCCGGCGACGGTAAAGGCGCGGTCCACAGGCATGCGGAAGCCGTGGCCTGCGTCGGCGGGCGTGAAGGGCTCCATCGCGGCCTCGCGCAGCCAATCCTGCAGCGCGGGCAGGCCGTCGCCGGTCTGCGCCGAGACAGGGAACAGCGGGATGCCTTCCAGCGAGGTGCCTTCCAGCGCGTGCCGCACCTCGGCAGCGACGGCCTCCACCCGCGCCGGCGGCACGACGTCGGTCTTGGTCAGCACCGCCGCGCCGCGCCGCACTTCCAGCAGGTCGAGGATGTGCAGGTGTTCCAGTGTCTGCGGCATCACGCCGTCGTCGGCAGCCACGACCAGCAGCGAGGCGTCGATGCCGCACACGCCGGCCAGCATGTTGCGGATGAACTTCTCGTGCCCCGGCACGTCGATGAAGCTCACGGCGCCGGCATGGGCGAAGCCGAGGTCGATCGAGATGCCGCGCGCGCGCTCCTCCGGCAGCCGGTCGGTATCGACGCCGGTCAGCGCCTTCACGAGGCGCGTCTTGCCGTGGTCGATGTGGCCGGCCGTGGCGACGATCAAGCGCCCGCCTCCAGCTTCAGTTGCGGCAGCAGCGCGAGGAACTCCTCGTCCTGCTCCAGGCAGCGCAGGTCCAGGAAGAAATCGCCGTCGTGCACCCGGCCGATCACCGGCAGCGGCAATGCGCGGAAGGCCGCTGCGATCTCGCCCGCTGCCGCGCCCTGGCGCGGGCCGGGCAGGCGAATGCGCAGCCCGGCGCTGGGCAGCAGATCCACCGGCAGCGAGCCGCTGCCGATCTGCGACTTGGCCTCGCACAACTCGGTCTCGTAGCCGGCGGGCAGCGCCGCGCGCAGGGGCGCAAGCAGCCGCTGCGCCTGGCTCTGGATCTGTTCCAGCGGCCGCGTCAGCAGGCGCAGCACGGGCAGCTCCTCGCGCAGGCGGTCGGGCGCCTCGTACAGGCGCAGCACGGCTTCCAGCGCAGCAAGCGTCATCTTGTCCAGCCGCAGCGCGCGCTTCATCGGATTCTTGCGCAGGCGATCCACCAGGTCCTTGCGGCCGACGACCAAACCGGCCTGGGGGCCGCCCAGCAGCTTGTCGCCGCTGAAGGTGACCAGGTCCACGCCGTGCGCCAGCATCTCGCGCGGCGTCGGCTCGTGCGGCAGGCCGAAGCTGCGCAGGTCCACCAGCGTGCCGCTGCCCAGGTCGGTCAAGAAGGGCAGGCCGCGCGCATGCGCGAGTTCGGCCAGTTCCGGTTCGCCCACCGTGGCGGTGAAGCCTTCGATGCGGTAGTTGCTGGTGTGGACCTTCATCAGCGCCGCGGTGGCGCCGCCGATGGCAGCCTCGTAGTCCTTCAGATGCGTGCGATTGGTGGTGCCCACCTCGATCAGCTGCACGCCCGAGCGCTTCATGATGTCCGGCACGCGGAAGGCGCCGCCGATCTCCACCAGCTCGCCGCGCGAGACGGGCACCTCGCGGCCCTGCGCCAGCGTGTTCAGCACCAGGTACACGGCCGCCGCGTTGTTGTTGACGGCCAGCGCCGCCTCGGCCCCGGTCAGGCGAGTCAGCAGGCCCTCGATGTGCGCGTCGCGTTCGCCGCGGCCCCCCGCCTCGATGTCGAATTCGAGGTTGACCGGGTTCGCCATGGCCTCCGCCACGGCCCGCACCGCGCACTCGGGCATCACGGAGCGCCCGAGATTGGTGTGGATCACGGTGCCCGTCAGGTTGATGACGCGCCGGATGGAGGGCCGCTGCGCCTCGGCAAGCCGCGCCTCGCAGGCGTCGATGATCGATTCGGCGCTCGCTGGTGCCGGCAGCGTGTCCCATTGCGAACGCACGCGGGCCAGCTCCGCGCGCGCCGCGGCGGTGGCGCACACGCGGCCGTGGCGCTCCAGCAGGGGCTGCATCGAGGCGTGGCGCAGCAGCACGTCCACCGACGGCAGCTGGCTGCGGGGATCGGCGGCGGGCTTCATGTGGCGAGCTGCTCCGGGACTTCGGGCTTCCACCCGAGGGTGGCCGAGATGGCGAGGGCGGTGGCCTTCACTGCTTCCTTGTTCCTCTCCAGCGAAGTGGCCATGCGATCGCTGGGCCCGGCCAGCGCGCAGGCCGCGTGCACCTCTCCGTCGGCATTGCGGATCGGGGCTGCGATCGCGGTCGCACCCACGGCGAACTCCTGCTCGCTCACCACGATGCCGGCGCGCACGATCTCGTCGAGGCGCTTCGCCAGCTTCCTGCGGTCGGTGATCGTGCGCGAGGTGAAGCTGGCGAGCTCCAGCGACGCCAGCAGCGCGTCGCGCCGCTGCCGGGGCATGAAGGCGAGCACGGCGAGGCCGCTGGACGTGCAGTGCAGCGGCCTCGCCGCGCCCAGTTCGGCCACGTAGCGCACCAGATGCGGGCTGTCGACCTTGTCGATGTAGACCACCGTGTCGCCCGCAGGCGGCAGCACGCCCAGGATGCTGGATTCGCCCGTCTGCAGCGCGAGCTGCACGAGGAAGGGCCGCGCCAGCTCCGGCAGCTCCTTGCGCTGCGCCGACCAGCGGCCGCCGAACAGAGGCCTCGACGAGACGCGGTAGGTGGCGGGCACGGGCTGCTCCAGCCACTTTCGCGCCACCAGGGTGCGCAGCAGCGGCAGCAGGCTGCTCTTGGGCACGCCCATGCGCGCGCTCAATGCGGCGAGTGTCGTGGTCTCGCCGCTTTCCGCCAGGTACTCGAAGACTTCGAGCACGCGGCTGGTCGCGCGGTGGGGGTCGCTGGCTTTTTCCATGAATTCAGTTAGGATTGTGCCACAGTTCGAACAGCGTTCTTAATACGGAACGCTCCCGCCAACCCCAAACCGAACACCGCATGAGCGAATCCGCCCTGGCCAGCCCCGTCCTCGAAGCAGAGGACGCCTTCGCCGTCAACGAGATGTACCAGCGCAACGGCTGGACGGACGGCCTGCCCATCGTCCCGCCGACCGAGGACCGCGTGCTGGAGTTCGTGCACGCCATGGGCCTGCAGCCGGCCGACGTGATCGGCACCGAACCCGTTCGCCGGCGCCACATCACGGCGGAGAAGGTGGCCATCGCCGCCGTGATGGCGGGCTGCCTGCCCGAATACATGCCGGTGGTGGAGGCCGTGGTGCGCGGCATGTGCGAGCCGACCTTCGGCCTGCATGGCTGCACCGCCAGCACGGGCGGCAGCGCGCCGATGATCATCGTCAACGGCCCGATCCGCAAGCGGATCGGCATGAACGCGACCCACAACGCGTTCGCCAACGCCAGCCGCGCCAACGCCAGCATCGGCCGCACCGTGCGCCTGCTGCTGCTGAACGTGCTGGGCGGCATCCCCGGCCAGCTCGATCGTTCGACGCTGGGCCACCCCGGCAAGTTCACCTTCTGCATCGCGGAGGACGAGGAGGACAGCAAGTGGACGCCGCTGGCGCAGGAGCGCGGCATCCCCGCCGGCACGTCCGCGATCACGGTGATGGCGGTCGAATCGCCGCACCAGATCATGAACGAATGGACGCACGACCCGAAGGAGCTGCTCGATACCTACGCGGCTGCGGTCAAGAGCAACATGCTCACGTACTCCATCTGGGAAGGCAACTACGCGATGGTGGTGGCCAGGCAGCACCGCGACATCTTCAATGCCGTCGGCTGGAGCAAGCAGGACATCCGCGAGTACATGTTCACGCGCTGCAAGGTGCTGCGCAAGCAGTGGCGCGACGTCGGCAAGGCTGCGGTGGCCGGCCGCAAGGACGAGGACAAGGAGTACTTCGCGCTGCGCTCGCCCGACGACCTGCTGGTGGTCGCCGCCGGCGGCCCGGCGGGCGGCTTCGGCGCCATAGCGCCGCCCTGGTACGGCAAGAAATCCCTGGCCATCACGACCGCCGTGAAGGCCTCCACCCCCTGAACTGACAGAAAGGAGCAGGCATGACACTGAGAGTGTTGGACCCGCGGCTTTCGGCGGAAGGCGAGGCGTTGCGCCTCGCCCCGCCGCTGAAGTCGCTGGAAGGCGCGGTGATCGGCATGATCGACAACGCGAAGATCGGGACCGAGCGGCTGTTCGACCACATCGCCGACATCCTGAAGAAGGACTACGGCGCACGCGAGTTCCTGCGCGTTCGAAAGGCCGACGCGACCAAGCCCGTCGCGAAGGACGACCTGGCGACGCTCGCCGGCGCCGACGCCATCCTCACCGCCACCGGCGACTGAGGCTCCTGCTCGTCGTGCAGTCTGCATGACGCCATAGAAGCCGAGCGGCTGGGGATTCCCGCCGTCGGCATCATGACCGATCGGTTCGTGCGCAGCGCCGAACTGATGGGTGAACTGAACGGCCTGCCCGGCTATCCGTTCGCCGTGATCGGTCACCCCGTCGCGAACAACAGCGATGAAGTGCTTCGCCAGAAGGCCGAAGTCGCCGTTGCCCGCATCGTCCCCCTGCTGACGCAACGCGAAGCGTGACGTCGCCCCGCGGCCGCCCTCCTCCCCGAGGCGCGGCCGCCTTGCTTTGCAGTACCAGAACAAACCGGAGACATCGATGCCTTGCTTTCGCCGCCGTCAGGCGCTCGCCCTTGCCTGGGCCATTCTGGGCAGCCTCGCGCTGCCCGCCTTCGCGCAGGACTATCCGAATCACCCGATCCGCCTCGTCGTGCCCTTCGCCGCCGGCGGCGGCTCCGACATCGTCGCCCGCACGGTGGCGACGAAGCTCGCCGAGGCGCTCGGCAAGCCCGTCGTCGTGGAGAACAAGCCCGGCGCCGGCGGCAACATCGGCACCGACCTCGTCGCCAAGGCGCTGCCCGACGGCTACACGATCGTGATGGGGGTGTTCGGGCCCATCGCCGTCAATCCCAGCCTGTTCGGCAATCTGCCCTACGACCCCTTGCGCGATTTCGCGCCGATCACGCAGGCGGTCAACGTCACGAACATGCTGGCGGTGCATCCCAGCCTGCCGGTGAGCACGGTGAAGGAGCTGATCGAGTACGGCCGCAGGAATCCCGGCAAGCTCGCCTCGGCCACCGGGGGCACCGGCACCGCGGGCCACATGGCGTCGGAGCTGTTCAAGTCGATGGCCAAGCTTGAAATGGCGGTGGTGCCGTACAAGGGCGCGGCCCCGGCCGTGAACGACGTGCTCGGGGGCCAGGTGCCGATGACTTTCGAGGCGCTGTTGTCCACGCTGCCGCACGTGAAGGCCGGCAAGCTGAAAGCGATCGCGGTGACGACCTCCACCCGCTCCAGCCTGTTGCCGGATGTCCCCACCATCGCGGAGGCCGGCCTGCCCGGCTACGAGGCCAACAACTGGTACGGCTTCCTGGCGCCGGCGCACACGCCGAAGCCCGTGATCGAGCGCCTGCACCGCGAGATCGTCAAGGTTCTGGCGCTGCCGGACGTCAGGGAGAAGCTCGCCGGGGTCGGAGCCGAGGTGGTTGCCAACACGCCGGAGCAGTTCGCGGCGGTGATCCGTGCCGACGTCGCCAAATGGAAGCGCATCGTGCAGGAGACGGGTGCCAAGCCCGAATGAAGTCCATGAAGAAGATCCTCGAAGGCGTGGTCGTCCTGGACCTCACGCGCTTCTTTTCGGGCCCGCAGTGCACACTGCTGCTGGCGGGGCTCGGTGCTGAGGTGATCAAGGTCGACGACCCCGCGACGGGCGACCCCACCGCCTTCGCGCCGCCGTTCGCCGGGCCCGAGGGCGTTTCGTTCCGCCGCCAGACCGATCAGGACATGGGCCTGGCGTACCTGAAGCGGCAGCGGGGCAAGAAGTCCACCACGCTGAACCTGAAATCGTCGCGCGGGCGCGAGATCTTCCTGCAGATGGTGGCGCGAGCCGACGTGGTGGTGGAGAACTTCAGCGCCGGCGTGGCGGACCGCCTCGGCATCGGCTACGCGCAGTTGCGCGAGGCGAACCCGAAGATCATCCACTGCGGCATCTCCGGCTACGGCGCAACCGGGCCGGACCGCCACATGAAGGCCTATGACCTGATGGTTCAGGCCGCCGTGGGGATGATGAGCATCACGGGTACTCCGGAAGGCGGCCCCACCAAGGCCGGCACGCCGCTGTCGGACGCGATCTCCGGCACCTTTGCGGCGCTGGGGATCGTCTCCGCGCTGTACCACCGCGCGAACACCGGCGAGGGCCAGAGCGTCGACGTGTCGATGGCCGACGGCCTGTTCTCCCTGCTGTTCGACGAGCCGCTCGATTGCTACGGCCGGCTGGGCCTTGCCGCCCAGCAGGGCAATCGGATCATGCGCTTCTCGCCGTTCAACGCCTACCGCACGGCGGACGGCTGGGTGGCCATCGGCTGCGCCACGGACGCGGAATGGAACGCGCTACTCGCCGCGATGGGTCACGAGCCGCAGGAAGCGTACTCGCGGGTGTCGGACCGCCTGGCCGACAACGCGGGCGTCGACCACCTCGTGGGCGAATGGACCCGCGCGCTGCCCAGCGCACAGGTGCAGCAGCGGCTGGACGAAGCCCGTGTGCCCTGCAGTCCGGTGCGCGGCATCGACGACCTGATGCAGTGGCGCCAGCTGCGGGAACGCGACATGGTCGTCCCGCTGGTGAATCCCCTGGCGGGCCGCGCAGTGGACGCGTCGGGCCCAGGCTTCCCCATCAAGTTCGGCGGCGCTCGCGCTGCCTATGACGCGCCAGCCCCCGTGCCCGGCGCTCACACGGCCGAAGTGCTCGCGCGCCTGGCCGCAATCGCCCCCGAAGCGCTTGAACAGCTGAAGCGCGAAGGCATCGTCTGAACGAAACCCGAGGAGAACCATGAAGTTGCTGCACTCCCTGCTCGCGGCCTGCGTCGCCGCATTCGCCCTCTCCGCCGCCGCACAGGACTTTCCGTCGCGCGCGGTGAAGATTGTCGCGCCCACCGCCCCCGGGACCGGCACCGACCTCACCGCACGCTTCCTCGCCGACCGGCTGGCCCGCGAGTGGAACCAGGCAGTCGTGGTCGAAAACAAGGTGGGCGCCAATGGGATCGTCGGCGCCGACTACGTCGCCAAGGCGCCAGGCGACGGCTACACGTTGTTGATGGGCCTCTCGGGCCTGTTCGTCAACAAGTCCCTTTACCGCAGCATCCCCTACGACCCGGAGAAGGACTTCCGCATGCTGCTGGGGGTAAACGACCTCTATCTCGCTCTGGTCGTGCCCGTCAACTCGCCGTTCAAGACAATGAAGGAGCTGACCGACTACGCCGGCAAGAATCCCGGCAAGGTCACGTACGGCTCCGCCGGCTCGGGCAGCACCACGCACCTGGGTCCCGCGCTGCTTGGCTCGATGGCCAACGTGGAGTTCCGGCACATCCCGTACAAGGGCGGCGCGCAGGCAATCACCGACACGATCTCGGGCCAGGTGGACTTCGCCTTCACCGCCATTGCCACCGCGGCGCCGCAGCTCGCCTCCGGCCGTCTGCGCGCGCTGGCCGTGAGCGGCTCTCACCGCACGAAGGGACTGCCGAACGTGCCTACCGTGGCCGAGAGCGGCCTGGCCGGCTACACCGTTTCGTCCAAGACCTTCCTGGCCGCGCCCGCGGGCTTGCCCGACGCGGTGGCGCAGAAGATCACCGCCTCGGTAGCGAAGATCATCGCCACGCCGGAGTACCAGAAGTTCCTGGAGGCGCAGGGCTTCGAGCCCGAGACGCGCAGCCCGGCGCAGTACCAGGCGATCCCGGCCGAGGAGGTGAAGCACTGGGCCGAAATCGTGCGCATCAGCGGCGCGCGGGCCGAGTGACACAGATCAGCCGTGGCGGCCGATCGCGCGCGCTTGCTTCAGCGACTCGATTTCCGCGTCGCTGAAGCCCCAGGCCGTCAGGGCCGTCTCGGTGTGCTCGCCGAAAGCCGGCGGCCCGTGCTTGACGCCAGACGGCGTGCGCGAAAAGCGCGGCGCCGGCCCCGGCTGCACGATGCCGTCGACCTCCACGAAGCTGCCGCGGGCGCGGTTGTGCGGATGGTTCGCCGCCTCGCGAAAGCTCAGGACGGGCGCGAAGCAGATGTCCGTGCCTTCCATGATCGCGCACCATTCGTCACGGGTCCTCTTGCGAAACTCGGCGTCCAGCACGGCGATGATCTTCGGCCAGCCGCTCTTGTCCAACTGCGCGGGCAGGGTCGACTTGTCGATGCCCATCGTGTCGAGCATCAGGTCGTAGAACTTCTCCTCCACGTTGCCGATGGAGATGAACTTGCCGTCCCTGGTTTCGTAGCAGCGCCAGAAGGGCGAGCCGCCGTCGATCACGTTGTCCTCGCGCTGCTCGGACCAGTGGCCGGCGGAGGCCAGGCCGAAGCAGGCGAGCGCCAGGTAGGCCGCACCCTCGGTCATGGCGACGTCGATCACCTGGCCCTTGCCGGAGGTCCTGGCCTCCAGCAGCGCCGCCAGCACGCCGGCGATCAGGAACATCGCACCGCCGCCCATGTCACCCACCACGTTCAGCGGCGGCACCGGGCGCTCGCGCGGCCCGATGGCATGGAGCACGCCGGACAGCGAGATGTAGTTGATGTCGTGGCCGGCGGCCTGCGCCAGCGGGCCGGTCTGGCCCCAGCCGGTCATGCGCCCGTACACCAGCTTCGGATTGCGCCGCAGGCACACGTCCGGCCCCAGGCCCAGGCGTTCCATCACTCCGGGGCGCAGCGGCTCGACCAGCGCGTCGGCCTGCTCGATCAGCTTCAGCACGGCCTCGACGCCGCGCGGGTTCTTCAGGTCCACGGCGACGGAGGGCCGGCCGCGCCGGCGCACGTCGGCCTTCGGGCCGGCGAATTCGAAGCCCAGGCCGGTGTTGCCGGAGCGGTCGATGCGCACGATGTCGGCCCCCATGTCGGCGAACAACGAGCACGCCAGCGGCGCCGGCCCGATGCCCGCGATCTCCACGATCTTCACGCCCGCCAGCGGGCCACCCTTCTCGTTCATGCCTTCTTCCTTCATTGCGCGTCAGAGCGGGATGCCGGCCGCCGCCAGCTCCTGCTCGCTGAAACCCAGTTCCTCCACCAGCACGCGGCGGTTGTCGGCGCCCAGCGCGGGGCCGGCACTGGCGATAGCGCCCGGCGTGGCCGACATGCGGCCGATCACGCCCTGCATGCGCAGTTCGCAGCCCAGTTCCTCGTCCCACACGCGCGTCACGTTCTCGCGCGCCAGGAAGTGCGGATCGGCGACCAGTTCGGCCACGCTGTAGACCGGCGCCGCGGGCGCGTCGTGCTCGTTGAAGCGGCGCACCAGTTCGGCCTGGTCGAAGCTGCCCACCGCCTCCTGCAGCATCTGCTCCAGCACGTCGATGTTCGCGCGGCGCGACTGGTTGTCGGCGAAGCGCGGATCGTCGGCGAGGTTCGGCAGGTCCAGCGCGCGGCACAGGCGCTCGAACACTGCGCGCGTGCCGGCCGACAGCGCCACCCACTTGTCGTCCTTCGTGCGGAAGGTGTTGCGCGGGCTCACCAGCGGCAGCCGGCCACCGGTGCGTTCCTGCACCACGCCCAGCTGGTCGTACTCGATCACCTGCGGGCCCGTCAGCGTGAGCAGCGTCTCGTAGATCGGCAGGTCCACCACCTGGCCGCGGCCGCCGTTGCCGTCGCGGGCGCGCAGCGCCGCCAGCGCGAGGAAGGCGCCGGCCACGCCGGTGGAGCTGTCCGCCAGCGCCACCCCGGGCAGGGCCGGCGGACGATCGGGAGAGCCATTGGAATAGGCGAAGCCCGTCATCGCCTCGGCCAGCGAGCCGAAGCCGGATCGGTCGCGGTAGGGGCCGGTCTGACCGAAGCCGGACACGCGCACCACCACCAGTCCCGGGTTCAACGCATGCAGAACGTCGACGCCCAGGCCCCACTTCTCCAGCGTGCCGGGGCGGAAACTCTCGACCAGCACGTCGGCATCGGCCAGCAGCTTCTTCAGTACGCCGCGGCCGAACTCCGTGCGCAGGTCCGCTGTGACGCTGCGCTTGCCGCGGTTCAAGGCCTTGTGGTACAGGCCGACGCCGTTCTTTCGGTTGCCCCAGGTGCGGATGGCGTCGCCGCCCTCAGGCTGCTCCAGCTTGGTCACCTCGGCGCCGTAGTCGGCCAGCAGCATGCCGATGGACGGCCCGGCGATCAGGTTCGCCAGCTCGATCACGCGGATGCCGGCCAGCGCGGCACCCGCTGCTTCACTCTTGCTCATTCTGTGAGTCCCTCATGAACCTGCGCTCGGTCGACCTCAACCTGCTGGTGCTGTTCGACGCGGTGATCGCGGAGCGCCACGTCACGCGCGCCGCGGAGCGACTGCACATGAGCCAGCCCGCGGCGAGCGGGGGCCTGCGCAAGCTGCGCGCCATCTTCAAGGACCAATTGCTGGTGCGCACGCCGACCGGCATGGAGCCGACGCCGCGCGCCCTGGAAATCTGGGGCCAGGTCGCCCATGTGGTGCGCGAGATGCAGCGCATCTTCGACACGCCCGCGAGCTTCGACCCCGCCACCTCGCGCCGGCAGGTCAGCGTGCGCATGTCGGACATGCTCGCCTTCCTGCTGCTGCCGCGGCTGGCCGCGCTGTTCGAGCACCGGGCGCCGGGCATCACCTTCGGCGTCGTGAACCTCAGCCCTTCCGAAACCGTCACCGCGCTGCTGGACGAACGCATCGACTATGCCGTGAGCACCGACGTCGTCCACCCCAAGGCGATCGGCAGCGAGGTGCTGTTCACCGACCAGCTGGTGTGCATGGTGCGCAAGGGCGCCTGCGGCGAGCGCGAGATGACGCTGGAGCACTTCCTGGCGCTCAGCCACCTGAAGATCGCGAGCCACCCGGCGGACCAGCGCTTCATCGACCATTGGCTGGCGAAGCGCGGCGTGGAGCGCCGCATCGCGGGCAACCTGCCGTACTGGCTGGTCGCCCCCGACGTGCTGGCCGAAACGGGCCATGCGCTGGTGGTGCCGGCGACCATCGCGCGGCACCTGGCGGACGAGCGGCTCGCGGTGCACGAGATCCCGTTCGCGGCCCGCACGGTCGAATGGCGCCTGTACTGGAACCGCCGCAACGAACAGACCGCCTCGCATGCCTGGATCCAGCAGCAGTTCCACGAGGCCGCGCGGTACGTTCCGGGCCATCCCGCCTAGTCGGCGCGGATGCCGGCCTTCTGCTGGATGGCGGTCCAGCGGGCGACCTCCGCGCGCACGTAGGGCTGCAGCTGGTCGAACTCGAAGGACGGCACGTCGGCGCCCTGCGTGTTCCAGATCGCCTTCACCTCGGGCGAGCCGAGCGCCTTGGTCACTTCGCGATTGAGCTTCACCAGGATGTCGCGCGGCGTGTTCGCCGGCGCCCACATGCCGTACCAGGTGCCGGCGTCGAGCGGCGGGCCGCCGGCTTCGGTCATGGTGGGCACGTCGGGCATGAACGCGGAGCGCTTCGCGGTGGTCAGCGCCAGCGGGATCACCTTGCCGGACTTGATGTGCTGCGCCGCGGTGCCGAGGCCGTCGAAGTTGATGTCGCAGTTGCCGCCCAGGAAGGTGATGTAGGAGGCCGCGGTGCCGGTGTGCGGCACGTGCACGATCTGCACGCCGGCTTCCAGCTTGAACAGCTCCGCGATCACGTGCGGCGCGGTGCCGGACCCGGCGGAGCAGTAGGTGAGCTTGTTCGGATTGGCCTTGGCGTAGGCGACCAGGTCCTTCACGGTGCGGAAGGGCACCTTCGGGTGCACCAGCAGCACGTTGGGCACGCTGGCCGTGATGGCCACGGGCACGAAGTCCCTGCCGAAGTCGTAGCCCCGTTTCGGGTACAGGTTCTCGGACATCGGCTGGTGGACCCCGCCGCCCAGCAGCGTGTAGCCGTCCGGCGCCGCGCGCGCCACGAAGCTCACGCCGATCGTGCCGCCCGCGCCAGGCTTGTTGTCGATGATGAACTGCTGCCCGAGCTGCTCCGACAGCTTCTGCGCGATCGGGCGCGTGAACTGGTCCACGCCTCCGCCGGCGCCGTAAGGCACCACGATGCGGGCCGGCTTGTCCGGGTAGTGGGCCGTCTGCGCCGCGGCCGCAAAGCCCAGCAGCGTTGCAGCGGCCGCCAGCGTCGCTTTCGCCTTGACCATCGCTTGTCTCCTGTGTAGTGCGGGCAGCGTAGGCAGGCGGCAGCCGGGCGTCCAATCGCAAGACGCGATGGCGCCATCAGCGCGGCGAATGGCGGCGGCCGGGTCAGGAGAACCTGGGCGGGCGCTTCTCCACGAAGGCCTTGACCGCCTCGTGGTGGTCCGGCTCCAGGTGGGCAATGGCCTGGTAGGAGGCGGAAATCTCCAGCAGCGATTCCAGCGTGGCCTGCTGGCCCTCGCGCAGCAGCCGCTTGGTCATGCGCAGCACGCCGCCGGGGTTGGCGGCGATCTTGCGCGCCAGCGCCAGCGCCGTTTCCATCAGCTGCTCGGGCGGCACGACGCGCGACACCAGGCCGCAGGCCAGCGCCTCCTGCGCGCTCAAGGCCTCGCCGGTGAACGCCATCTCCGAGGCCTTGGACAGGCCCACCGCGCGCGGCAGCAGCCAGGCGCCGCCGTCGCCCGGCACGATGCCGACCCGCACGAAGCTCTCGGCGAAGGTGGCCTTCTCGCTGGCGATACGGATGTCGCACATGCAGGTGAGGTCGCAGCCGGCGCCGATGGCCGGTCCGTTGACGGCGGCGATCACCGGCACGTCCAGGTGGTACAGCGCCTTCGGCATGCGCTGGATGCCGCGCCGGTACTCCTCGCGAATCACGTCGGGCGACAGCGTCTGCTGAAAGTACTTCTGCATGTCCTTCACGTTGCCGCCGCTGCTGAAGACGGGGCCGGCACCGGTGATGATCACGGCGCGGATGCTGCGGTCCGCCTGCACGTCGGCGCAGGCGGCCACGAACTCCTCCACCGCGGTGTTGCCGGTCAGCGCGTTGCGCGTCTCCGGCTGGTCCATGGTCAGGATCAGGATCGCGCCCTCGCGCGAACGGGTCAGAAAAGTCATCCGGTTCTCCTCAATGCACATCCGTCGTGGCGCGGACCAGGTCCAGGGCCAGGCCCTCGCGGCGGTCCACCAGCTCCTCGCCCAGCACCGCATGCCAGTACGACTCGGAACCGGCGGCCTGGCGCCACAGGTGGAGGCGCCGGGTATAGAGCTGCAGGTCGTATTCGGCCGTGAACCCGATCGCGCCGTGGATCGCATGCGACAGCGCCGCCACCTCCAGGGCCGCTTCGCTCGTGCGCGCCTTGGCGACGGCCACGCGCAGGCGCTCCGGCGTGGTGCCCGTGGCGTGGCAACCGATCTGCGCCGCCATGCGGGCCGCGAAGGCGTGTTCGGCCATCACGCTCAGCTGGTGCTGGATCGCCTGGAACTTGCCGATCGGGCGGCCGAACTGCTGGCGCTCGTTGGCGTACCGCAGGGTGCGCTGGAAGGTGTTCATCAGCGCGCCCGAGAGCTGCGCCGCGGCGGCGCAGGCCTGCAGCGCCTCGAGGTCGTGCGTGCCGGGCACGCGCCGCGCGCGGGCGATCGCCGCCTCGCTCCATTGCAGCTGGGCGTCGAGGGGAAAGACGCCCGGCTCGGCCTGCGCCTCGGCGATCGGCAGCAGCAGCACCCGGGCGCCGGCGTCGGCCAGCACCCAGTCCGCGACGCGGCCGAACGCGGCCGGCGCGCAGCGCACGGCGCCGCCCGGCCCCTCGGTGGCGCCAGCGAGCGCGATGCTGCCGCGCGGCCGCGGCACACCGACTTGCGCCAGCAGCGCGCGCGCCAGCATCGTGTGGGCGAGCGGCACCGGCACCGCGTAGGCGCCGCAGAGGGCCAGCAGCGGGAATACGTCGGGCAGTGCGAGCCCCGCGCCGCCCTGGTCTTCGGGCACCAGCGCGTCGGCGAAGCCGGATTCCTCCAGCTGCGTCCAGAGCTCCGCCGGCGACTGCCCGGCCTCCACGGCCCGCACCAGGTGCGGCGCGCAGCGGTCCTCCAGTAGCTGGCGCAGAGCGTCGGAAAGAAGGTCGTCCATTGCTTGTTGCTCCTTCAGCGCAGACCCAGGCCGCGGGCGATCATGCCGCGCAGGATGTCGCGGGTACCGCCGCGCAGCGAATACGAGGGCGCCGCCTGCGTCACGTAGTCCAGCGTGCGCAGCAGCTCCAGCGGCATGTCCGCGCCGGGGCGGCGGAACAGGTCGTCGGCGATCAGTGCCGGGATGGACTGCTCGACGCCCGTGCCGAGATCCTTCACCAGCGCGGCCTCCACCACCGGGCTCTCACCCTTGGCGAGCTTGCCGGTCACGGCCACCGACATCGCGCGCAGCGGCGCCAGCTGCGCGATGATGCGGCCGGCCAGACGCACCGACTCCGGCGTGCGGCCCTGCGGCGTGCGGATCCAGGACAGCCACTCGTCGAACAGCACGATGCTGGAAAACAGGCGCTCCGGGCCGCTGCGCTCGAAGGCCAGCTCCGACATCACCTGCTCCCAGCCGTCGCCCTCGCAGCCCAGAACGGCGTCCTCGCCGAGCTGCACATCGTCGAAGAAGACCTCGCAGAAGTGCGAGTCGCCGGAGAGGTCCGTGATCGGCCGCACGGTCACGCCCGGCAGCTTGAGGTCCACGATCACCTGCGACAGGCCCTTGTGCCGGTCCTCGGGCGTGCCCGAGGAGCGCACCAGGGCGATCATGTAGTGGCAGTTGTGCGCGTTGGTGGTCCAGATCTTCTGGCCCTGCAGCAGCCAACCCTTGTCGTTGCGGGTGGCGCGCGTGCGCACGCTGGCGAGGTCCGAGCCCGCGTTGGGCTCGCTCATTCCGATGCAGAAGTACATCTCGCCGCGGCAGACGGCGGGGATGTGGAAGCGCTTCTGCGCCTCGGTGCCGTACTTCAGGATCAGCGGCGCGCTCTGGCGCTCGGCGATCCAGTGCGAGCCCACCGGCGCGCCGAAGTTGAGAAGTTCCTCCACCACCACGTAGCGGTCGAAGGCGGTGCGGCCGCCGCCGCCGTACTCCTTGGGCAGCGTCAGGCCGAGGAAACCGCGCCGGCCCAGCTCGCGGCTGAGGCCGGCGTCGTAGCCGCCCCAGGAGCGGGCGCGGACGCGGGCGGGGATGTTCGCGACCGCCTCCTGCAGGAAGGTACGCAGCTCGGCGCGCAGGGCTTCTGCCTCGGGCGGCAGGGCGGTGAGGGACAGCGAATCGAGGGCGCTCACGCGGCGGGCCCCCGGGTGCGGGAACGTATCATCGAATGTCTCCGGATGCGCCGCGATCATGGCGGGGCCGCGGCAGCCCTGTCCAATACCGTTTGGCGCGCCCCCGATAGCCAACTCGAATCGACGCCATGACCCCCGTGCCGCTCCGAACGCTGGACCTGCGCCGCATCCGCCACTTCGTGGTGCTCGCCGAGACGCTCAACTACCGCCGCGCCGCCGAAATGCTGCACATGACGCAGCCGCCGCTGACCGTGTCGATCCAGAAGCTGGAGGCGGAACTGGGCGTGAAGCTGTTCGAGCGCGACGCCAAGGGCGTGCAGCTCACGCGCGGCGGCGAGGCCGCGCTGGCGGACGCGCGGCGCATGCTGCAGCACGCCGAATCCTTCGCCGAGACGGCGGCGCTGGCGGAATCGGGCCGGGCCGGCGTGCTGCGCATCGGCTTCACGAGCTCGGCGACCTACGGCATCCTGCAGCGCCTGATTCCGCGCGTGCGCAGGGAGCTGCCGCGGGTGGAGCTGCAACTGCGCGAGGGCTCCACCGTGGGCATCGTGCAGGCGCTCGCCACCGGCGAGCTCGACGCCGGCATCCTGTGGACGCCGGTGCTGAAGCCCATGGGCGCGGAGTTCCAGGTGCTGCAGCCCGACACGCTGATCGCCGCCCTGCCCCAGTCGCACCCGCTCGCGCACGCCTCTCGGCTGCGCCTGGCGGACCTGGCCGCCGAGCCGTTCATCCTTTACGACGCCGTGCAGGGAGAGGGCATGCGCAGCGTCTGCATGATGGCCTGCCAGCGCGCGGGCTTCGTCCCACGCGCGGCGCAGGAGGCGGTGCAGGTGCGCACGGTGCTCACTCTCGTGGAGAGTGGGCTGGGGATCGCGCTCATCCCGTCCCTCATGCAGGCAGCCGCCGGCGAGGCCGCGGTGTGCCGCCCGGTGGTGGATCTCGATGAACCCTTGATTGGCTTGGCACTCGCCTACCGCCCGCACGGGGCGCATCCGACGGTCAATGCGCTGCGGGAAATCGCGACCGCGGAGTTTCCCAGGAACTAGGCGCAACGCGCGTTCAGGCGCGCGTTGGCCCGCGCCGCGGGGCGACCCGCTAACCGAGTACCTGCCGGTTCGCGCAGGCCAGCGGCGCTTCCTTGCGCAGCACGCGCAGGATGTCTTCGGCCGCGTCGCCTCCCATCCGGCGCATGGCTTCGTCCGTCAACGCGGCGCTGTGGGGCGTCACGATGACGTTGTCCAGTTGCAGCAGTTCCAGCGTGGCCGCCGGCGGCTCCACTTCCAGCACGTCCACCGCGGCACCGGCCAGGTGGCCGGACTTCAGGGCGGCGGTCAGGGCGTCGGTGTCGACCAGGGCGCCGCGTGCATGGTTGATCAGCCAGGCCCCGCGCTTCATCCCCGCGATCGCCTTTGCATCGATCAGGTGGCGCGTCTGCGGGGTCGAAGGCGTGTGCAGCGTGACGAAGTCGGACTGCGCCAGCAGCGCCTGCAGCGTGCGCGCCTCGGCACCGCGGGATGCGATGGCCGCCTCGTCCAGCTGCGGGTCGTAGCCCAGCACCCGCATGCCGAAGGCGTCCCGGCAGATCTGGGCCACGCGCGCACCGATGCGGCCGACGCCCACGATTCCGATGCAGCGCCCGCGCAGGTCGATGCCCATGATCCCGTCGCGATCGTTCCAGCGCCCGGCGCGCACCATCCGGTCGGCGCGGGCCACCTGGTGCGCCAGCGCGATCATGGTTCCCAGCACGTGCTCCGCCACCGATTCCGTATTGGCGTCGGGCGTGAACACGACCGGGATGCCCAGCTCCGTGCAGACCTCCACCGGGATGTAGTCCAGGCCCACGCCGTGCCTGGCGACCACCCGCAAGCGGTGACCGGCCCGGATCGCCGCGGCGGGGATGGGCATGCGCACCAGCAGGGCGTCCGCGTCCACGATCTCGCGCAGCAGGCCCTCAGGCGACGGGTCGGACAGCACCCGCACCTGCGCCTCCTGCTGCAGGCGGGCCATGGCGTCCTTGTGGATGGCGTGGGTGAGGAGAACGATGGGGTGCATGGGAGTAACTCCAGGGAAAAGGTGGTTGACCGCCGCAACGGATGCGGTTAGAGTCTAGCCAACTAGTTAACTAGTTGTCTAGTTGGTCGGCAGCAGCCGAGAGGATGAAGATGGATGTGACGCAAACAGCCTTCACGGACGCGTACCGCAAGATCAAGGAAGGCATCCTGGAGGTGCGGTACCGGCCCGGGCAGAAGCTTTCGGAAGCCAAGCTGGCGGCCGAACTCGGCGTCGGGCGCTCCCCCGTGCGCAGCGCCCTGGCGCGCCTGGAGCGCGACGGGTGGGTTCGGGTGCTGCCGCAGCAAGGCACGTTCGTGCGCAAGTTTTCGGCCGGAGACGTGGCGGCGATGAGCGAGCTGCGCCTGCTGCTGGAGGGCCACGCTGCCAGCGAGGCGGCGCAGAAGGTCAGCTCCGAGGAACTGGCGGCGGTGCGCTCGCGTTTCGAGGCGCTCAAGGGCAAGGGCGCCGAGCAGCACTTCGACGAATTCCTCGCCCTGGACGACATGTTCCACGGCCTGGTCTACCGGGTCGCCGGCAATCCCCTGATCACGGAAATCCTGAAGAACCTGCGCGACCAGATCCGCTGGCTGCGCGCCTTCAACGCGGCGAAGCCCGGGCGGGTGGATGCCTCCTTCGCGGAAATGGAACGGGTGCTCAGCGCGATGGAAGGCCGCGACGGCGACGCCGCCGCCTCGGCCATGCGCCAGCACATCGGAAACATCGCGGGCTCCTACCAGGAGACCCGGCCCAACACCAACAGCCCCAACGATGAATCCTGAGATGAAGAGCCTCATTCAAACGCCGTCGGCGCCCGCGGGCCGGGGCCCCTTCCCGCAGGCGCTGGCCGTCGGCCCGTTCGTGTTCGTGTCGGGACAGGGCCCCCTGCTGCCCGACTCCAACCAGCCGCGGCGCGGCGAATTCGCGGCCCAGGTGCGCCAGACCCTGGCCAACGTGGGCGCCATCCTCGGGGCCGCCAACCTCGGGCTGGAGCACATCGTCAAGGTCACCGTGTACCTCTCCGACCTGGCCAACGTGCCGGCGTTCAACGACGTGTACGAGCAGCTGATTCCCGAGCCGCGCCCCGCGCGGACCCTGGTGCAGGCCGGCCTGCGCGGCATCGACGTGGAAGTGGACGTGATCGCGATGGATCCGGCGCGCCTGCCGCAAGCGGGCCGATCCTAGGTGCCGGGAGCTCACATGTACCTTGTCGGAACGGACATCGGCGGCACCTTCACGGACCTGTTCGCCGTCGAACTCGAATCGGGCCGCTCGATCACGGCGAAAGTCCTCACGGACCACGTGAACCCCACCAGCAGCGTGACGCGCGGCATCGAACAGATGATCGTCTCGGGCGGGCTGCGCGCGGACCAGGTCACGCGGCTGCTGCACGGCACCACCCTGGTCACCAACGCGCTGCTGACCCGCCGCGGGGTGAAGACGGCGCTGCTCGTCACCGAAGGCTTCCGCGACGCGCTGGAAATCGGAACCGAGCACCGCTTCGACCTCTACGACCTCGACATCGAAAAGCCGCAAGCGGTCGTTCCGCGCCACCTGCGCCGCCCGATCCGCGAGCGCGTGCTGGCCGACGGCAGCGTCGAGACTCCGGTGGACGAGGCCCAGGCCGAGGCCGAGATCCGCAAGCTGCTCGAAGCGGGCGTGCAGTCGGTGGCCGTGTGCCTGCTGCACGCCTACCGCAACCCCGTCAACGAACGCAAGCTCAAGGAGATCATCGGCCGGATCGCCCCGCAGCTGCCGGTTTCCCTGTCGTCCGAAGTCGCCCCCGAGATCCGGGAGTTCGAGCGGGCGTCGACGGTGGCGATCAACGCCTATGTCGCGCCCATCGTCGAGCCTTACCTGCGGTCCCTGCGCCACGAGATGGCCAAGGTGGGCGTCAACGGCGCGCTGCTGATCATGCAGTCCAACGGCGGCACCGCCGTCGCGGAGACGGCCTCGAAATTCCCCGTGCGACTGCTGGAGTCCGGGCCCGCGGCGGGCGCCATCGGCGCGGCGTACATTGCCCGGGCCATCGGGGATCCCCAGGTCCTGTTCTTCGACATGGGCGGCACCACGGCGAAGGCCTTCATCGTCGACGACGGCTCGCCCATCGTGGCGCGCAAGCTGGAGGTCGCGCATGTCTACCGCTTCAAGCAAGGCAGCGGCATGCCGGTGCAGGTCCCTGCGGTGGACATGATCGAAATCGGCGCCGGAGGCGGCAGCATCGCCCGCATCGACCGCCTCGGCCTGATGAAGGTCGGACCGGACAGCGCCGAATCCGACCCGGGGCCGGCCTGCTACGGCCTGGGCGGGCAACTTCCGACGGTCACGGACGCCGACGTGGTACTGGGCTACATCGGGACGGAAAGCTTCCTGGGCGGCAGGATGCGCCTGGACCGCGAAGCATCGCTGCGTGCCATCGAGCAGCACCTGGCGCGGCCCTTGAACCTGAGCGTCGAGGAAGCGGCCTGGGGCATCCACCAGGTCGTCAACGAGAACATGGCCTCCGCAGCCCGCGTCCACCTGCTCGAACACGGTCGCACGCCGACCGACTACACCATGGTCGCCTTCGGGGGCGCCGGGCCGACCCACGCCTACGGCGTGGCCCGGGCCCTGCGGCTCAAGCAGCTGGTGGTTCCCTGGCAGGCGGGGGTGGGCTCCGCCTTCGGCATGCTGTGCGCACCGGTGTCCTTCGACCTGGCCCGCAGCCTGAATGTGCCGCTCGCCCAGGCGAACTGGCGCGAGATCGCGCGCTTCCTGGATGAAATGGTGGGCGAATGCCGCCAGCGGGTGATGGACGCGGGCATCGCGCCGCAGGACATCACGAGCTCCCGCTCCGTGGACGTGCGCTTCGCGGGCCAGGGCCACGAGCTGCAGATCAACCTCGAGGGACTGAGCTGGCCCGAGGTCCGCAACGACGACCTGCTGCAGCGCTTCCGCACCGAGTACCTGCGCCTGAACGCGGTCGAAGGACCGGATGCGGCCGTGGAGCTGATCACCTGGCGCGCCAGCGCGCGCGGGCCGGTCCCCGAGCTGCCGCTGCGCGCCAACCGCAGCGGGCAGCCGGCCACCGCCCGCTCCCAGCGGCCGGTGTACTTCGGCGCCGCCCACGGCTATGTCGACACGGCGGTGATCCCGCGCGAGTCGCTTGCTGCGGGCGAGCTGGTCCAGGGCCCCGCCCTGATCGAACTGGGGGACGCCACGATCACCGTGGGTCCCGATGCCAGCGCCGCCATGCGCGAGGACGGACTGATCCAGATCACCCTGAGGTACTGATTGAACGCGATGAGCACCACCTTCCCGCCCTATCTGCTCGAGATCCTCTGGAACCGGCTGCTGGCGCTGGCCGAGGAGCAGGCCCAGGTGCTGATGCGCACGGCCTTCTCCACCATCGTGCGCGAGGCCGGCGACCTGTCGGCCGCCATCTTCGACCGCCGCGGCCGCATGGTGGCGCAGGCGCGCACCGGCACTCCCGGCCACGTGAACACCATGGCCCGCGGCATGCGCCACTTCCTCGCGGAGTTCCCGCTGGAGTCGATCGAACCGGGCGATGCGCTGCTGTCGAACGACCCGTACAAGCTGGCCGGCCAGCTCAATGACATGTGCCTGGTCACGCCGGCGTTCCACCAAGGCCGGCTGGTGGGCTTCTTCGCCAGCTGCTGCCACATGGTGGACATCGGCGGCGTGGGCCTCACGGCGGATGCCCGCAACGTCTTCGAGGAGGGCCTGCAGGTGCCCTTCTGCAAGTTCCTGGTGCGCGGCCAGAAGAACCGCGACGTGTTCCGCTTCATCGAGACCAACGTGCGAACGCCCCGCGAGGTCATCGGCGACCTCTACGCCCAGGTCGCCGCCGGCGAGGTGGGCGCGCGCCGGCTGGCGCAGCTGCTCGAAGAGTTCGCCCTGCCCGACATCGAGCCGCTCTCCGACGAGATCGTGGAGCGTTCGCACGCCGCCGTGCGCGAGGCGGTGCGCGCGTTCCCCGCCGGGCGCTACGCCTTCGGCTGCCAGAACGACGGCTTCGAGCAGCCCCTGCACATCCAGGTGGAGATCTTCCGGGAAGGCGAGCAGCTGGTGGTCGACTTCGCCGGCACCGACCCGAGCGTCGACCGCGGCATCAACGTCCCGCTCGCCTACACCACGGCCTATTCCAGCTACGCGGTCAAGTGCGTCGTCGCGCCCGACGTGCCGAACAACGAAGGCAGCTTCCTGCCCATCGTGGTCCGGGCGCCCACCGGTTCGCTGCTGAACCCGGTGCATCCGGCGCCGACGGCTGCGCGCCACATCGTCGGCCATTTCCTGCCCACGGTGGTCTTCGGCGCCCTGGAGCAGGCGCTGCCGCGAAAGGTGCCGGCCGACAGCGCCGCCGGCCTGTGGGTGACCCAGGTCTCCGGCCTCCGGCCCGACGACCAGCCCTTCTCCTTCGCCTTCTTCTCCTGCGGCGGCATGGGCGCGCGCCAGACCAAGGACGGCCTCGCAGCGACCTCCTTCCCGAGCGGGATCCAGAACGTGGCGACGGAAGTGATCGAGGCTTCCTCGCCGATCGTGATGCGCCAGCGCGAGCTGCGTGCGGACTCGGGGGGCGCCGGCCGCTACCGCGGCGGCTTGGGCCAGACCATCCGCTTCGAGGTGCGTTCCAAGGGGGCCTGGACCCTCTCCGGAATGTACGACCGCATCCGGTTCGCGCCGCGCGGCGCGCAGGGCGGGGCCGACGGGGCGTGCGGCAGCGTGATGTCGGCCGACGGCCAGGCCCTGCCCGCCAAGGGACGCGCTTCGCTGCCGCCGACGACCCAGGTGGTGCTCGAGCTGCCCGGCGGCGGCGGCTTCGGAGACCCGAAGGAGCGCGCGCGCGAGGCCCTCGAGAGGGACCTGGCGGAGGGCTATGTCAGCAAGGAAAAGGCGAGCGAGTGCTACGGGAACCTGGTTCACCGTTGATGGGTATCACGTTGTGACTGTCTATTTGCCGAAACGGCACGAGAGGAGTAAGCGATGAAGTCGAAACTGTCAGGCTTTGCGATTGCGGCCACGGTGCTGATCGGCACCGCGGCGGCCCATGCGCAGGACATCAAGCTGGGGGTGATCGCCGGAATGTCCGGTCCGGGGACCTCCTATGGCATCGGGATCCGGCAAGGCGCCGAAATGGCGGTCAAGGAGATCAATGCCGGCGGCGGCGTGAAGGGCCGCAAGATTGCGCTGGTGGTGGTGGACGACGCCAGCAACCCGGCGCAGTCGGTGACCGCCATGCAGCGCCTGGTCAGCGAGAAGGTTGACCTGATCGTCGGCGGCTGGGGCAGCTCCCAGGTGCTCGCGAACATGGAGGTGGCCGAGCGCGCCGGCATTCCCTATGTGGTGGTGGGCGCCACCAACCCGAAGATCACGACCGACAAGAACAAGTGGACCTTCCGCGTCATCCCCGCGGACTCCGACCAGGCCGAGCAGATCGCCGAAGCCGCCGTCAAGCGCCTGGGCATGAAGCGCATCGCGGTGGTCCATGACGTGAACGACTACGGCGTCGGCAACCGCGACGTCTTCCTGGCCAGCCTGAAGAAGCTCGGGCTCGAGCCGGTGACCGTGGTCTCCTACCAGAGCAACGACAAGGACTTCACCGCGCAGCTGAGCCGCGTCGGATCGTCCAATGCGGATGGCCTCGCCATCTTCGGCACGATTCCCGCCGCGCCGGCGATGATGAACCAGGCCCGCGACCTGGGCATCAAGGCCCGCTTCATCGGCACCGGCGGCCTGGCCAACGAGAACCTGATGACCCTGGCGCCCAAGGCCTCGGAAGGCACGGTGCTGACCACCCTGTTCCACGAGGATGTGGACGCCGACGCGAAAGCCTGGTCGCAGCGCTTCGTGAAGGAGTTCAGCGGCGCGGCGCAGCCCGCGCGCCCGATCCTGGCCGCCTACGAATACCGCGCGATCAAGACCATCGCCGCCCCCTGCCTGGCCAGCGCCGGCACCGACCGGGACAAGCTGCGCCAATGCATCGGCTCCTTCAAGGGCCGCATGTTCGGCATTCCCGGCGAGGTCTCGTTCAGCAAGACGGGGCAGCTGCAGCAGCAGTCCGTGTTCGTCGAGGTCGGCAACGGCGCCTTCCAGGCGTTCAAGGGCAAGTAAGGCGCTTGCGGCATGTTCTCGCAAATCGTCATCGGCGGCTTCGCCACCGGCTGCATCTACGCCGTCGTGGGACTGGGCTTCACGCTGGTCTACCGAACCTTGCGGATGGTCAACTTCGCCCAGGGCCAGGTCTTCATGGCCGGCGCCTTCCTCGGCCTGACGATTGCGCAGAAACTGCCCATGCCGACGCCCCTGCTGCTCGCGACAGTGGGGGCCAGCGCCTTCGTCCTCGGCCTGGCCCTCGAGCGCCTCATCTTCCGGCGCCTGTACCACAACCACGAGGTGTTCATCGTCGGCTCGATCGGGCTCGGGATCATCCTGACCAACAGCATCCGCATCATGTTTCCGGAGCCGGTGCCGTTTCCCAAGGTGTTCGGCTCGGAGGTCATCCAGATCGGCTCGGCCCGCATCCCGGAGACCAGCGTGTGGATCGTGATCTGCACGGTGCTGCTGGTGGTGCTGCTGCACGCGCTGTTCACGTACACCCGCACGGGCCGGGCGCTGCGCGCGGTGGCCGCCGACGCGGAAACGGCGGGCGCGGTCGGCGTCAACGTCAGCCGGGCCATCGGCCTGACCTTCGGCCTGAGCTGCGCGGTGGCGGCCATCGCCGGCGTCCTCATCGGCCCGCTGTACTTCGTCTCCTTCGACATGGGCGACATGGTGGGCCTGAAGGCCTTCGCGGCCGCCGTGTTCGGCGGCATCAACAGCATCCCCGGCACCATCCTGGGCGGCGTGGTGATCGGCGTGCTGGAGAACATCGCCGGCGGCTACATCTCCTCGGCCTACAAGGACCTGGTCGCCTTCGTGATCCTGCTGGTGACGCTGGTGTGGCGTCCGTCCGGGCTGCTGGGGCGGGAAACGCCCGTCAAGGTATGAACAGGAACTCCCAGACTATGCCGATCCTTGCCCGTGCCGCAGTCCTGCCGGCGCTGCTGCTGCTGCCGATGCTGCTGCCGCAGTACGTGCTGCACGTGCTCGTCTTCATCCTGATCTACACCCTGCCGGTGATCGGCCTGGGCTTCCTCACCGGGTTCACCGGCCGGGTCTCGCTGGCGCAGGGCGCTCTGTTCGGGGTCGGGGCGTACACGACGGCGCTGCTGACGACGCGCCTCGGCTGGAGCCCGGTGGCGGCCTTGCTGCCGGCTGTCCTGGTGACGGTCGCCGTGGCGATCGCCATCGGAGGCGCGGTGGTGCGGCTGGCGGGCCTGTACTTCGTGATGGCCACCATCGGCATCCAGCAGATCGTGGGCATCACGCTGATGAACTGGATCGACCTGACCGCCGGACCGCAAGGCGTGCGCTCGATCCCGCCGGTGGCCCTCGCCGGCTGGGAGCTCGACTCCACCCGGAATTTCTATTTCCTCGCCCTGCTCTTCGCCGTGATCTCCTATGTCCTGGCCAAGCGGATCATCGCCAGCCGCCTGGGGCTGTACCTGCGCGCACTCAGCGACGACCAGCTGGCCGCCGATGCCGTGGCCGTGAAGGTGACCCGCGCCAAGGTGACGGCGCTGGCCCTGTCGGCCGCGTGGGCCGGGGCGGGCGGCTTCCTGTACGCGCACTACGTGCGCTACGTGCACCCCGACATGTTCGGCCTGGAGCCCTCCGTGCTGTTCCTCGTGATGAGCATGTTCGGAGGCTACCGCTCGCTGGAAGGCATGATCTTCGCCACCGCGGTGCTCGAGTCCGCCACCGAATACCTGCGGCCCTTCGGCGAGTACCGCATGATCGCCTACGGCGTCATCCTGCTGGCCGGGATGATGTTCTTCCCCAAGGGCATCCTGACCCTGTTCGAGCGCAAGGCGCGCGCGCCCCGCAAGGCAGTCGGGGCGGCGGAGGGCGTGGCATGAAGCTGCTGCAGGCGTCCCGCGTCAGCCTGAGCTTCAAGGGCGTGCGCGCCCTCGACAAGGTCGATCTCTCGATCGACCAGGGCGAGCTCGTGGGGATCATCGGCCCCAACGGTTCGGGCAAGAGCACCCTGTTCAACGTCCTGTCCGGCATCTACCGCTGCGACGTGGGCACCATCGAGCTGGCCGCGGCACGCATCGACGGCCTCGCGCCGTCGCAGATCGTCGAGCGCGGCCTGGTGCGCACCTTCCAGAACAAGCGCCTGTTCGGATCCATGAGCGTGCTGGAGAACGTGCTGGTCGCGGCCCTGAAGGCAAAGAGCGGCTCGCCGCTGGGCGACGTGTTCGGCTTCAGCGGCTCCAGGCGGGGCATGGCGGAGGCGCTGGAACTGGCACAGCACTGCCTGGGCCGGGTGAACCTCTCGGCGCTGGCGAGCGTGCAGGCGCGCGAACTGCCTTACGGTGCGCAGAACCGGCTGGAAATCGCGCGCGCCCTGGCGCTGGAACCCCGGCTGCTGCTGCTCGACGAGCCGGCGGCCGGGCTGAACCCGGCCGAGCGCGAGGAGCTGCGCGGCCTGATCGAGAAGGTCCACGCCGGCGGCGTCACGATCGCGCTGGTGGAACACGATGTCCGGATGGTCACGGGCCTGTGCCGCCGGGTGATCGCGCTGGACCACGGCGTGAAGATCGCCGACGGGCCGTCCGAGGACGTGATCCGCAATCCGCAGGTCCTCGAGGCCTACTTCGGCGGCGCGACCAGCGAGGAGACCAGCCATGCGTGAGCGACAGGCCAACCAGGCGCCGGTGCTGTGCGCGCGCGACCTGCACGTCTTCTACGACAAGGTGCATGCCGTGCAGGGCATTTCGATCGACATCCACCCGGGCGAGGTGGTCGCGATCCTGGGCGCCAACGGTGCCGGGAAGTCCTCGACCATGCGGGCCCTGATGGGACTCGTGCCGGCCGGCTCGGGAACCGTCCTGCTCGAAGGCGCCAGCATCGACGCGCTGCGCAGCGACGAGCGGGTCGTCCGCGGCCTGGGTTATTCGCCCGAGGGACGCCGGGTGTTCGGCGACCTGTCGGTGCACGAGAACCTCCTGATGGGCGCCTACGTGGTGCCGGGCAGCGACGAAGTCGCTGCCCGGGTGGAATCGGTCTACGAGCTGTTCCCCCGCTTGCGGGAACGCACCCGCCAGCTGGCGGCCACCCTGTCGGGCGGGGAGCAGCAGATGCTCGCCATCGGGCGGGCCATGGTGCGCCGCCCGAAGGTGCTGATGCTGGACGAACCCTCGCTGGGCCTGGCGCCCGTGATGGTCAAGGTGATCTACCAGACCCTGCAGCGCATTCGCGACCAGGGCATGACGCTGCTGCTGTCGGAGCAGAGCGCGCACATCGCGCTGGCGGTGGCCGATCGCGCCTACGTGTTCGAGAACGGGCGCGTCGCGTTTTCCGCCGCTGCACAGGACCTGCGCAACGACCCGGCGCTTCGCGCCTCCTACCTTGGCGCCTGACCGCCTTCCGGACCGGACATGAAGATCTCTGAAATCAAGGCCTATCCGCTCTCCTTTCGCGTCTCCGACGCCGGCCAGGTCCGCCTGGGCATCGGCCGCACGGTCAAGCGCGACACCGTCGTGGTCAAGGTGCGCACCGACGACGGCCTGGTCGGCTGGGGGGAAGCGCACCACGGCCGCGCGCCGGGCGCCGTGGCCAACCTGATCAACACCACGCTGTCGCACCTGGTCACGGGCATGGAGGCGACCGACAACGTGGGCGTGTGGGAGCGCGTGTACAAGATGCAGCTGGCCAGCCACGGCATGGGCGCCGCCGCCGCCATCGGCCTGAGCGGCATCGACATGGCACTGTGGGACCTGCGCGCCAAGGCGGTGGGCTGGCCGCTGTACCGCCTGCTGGGCGGCCGCTCCAAGGCCCTCACGGCCTACGCCGGCGGCATCTCCCTGGGCTTCCAGCCGCCGGCGGAACTCGCGAACGAGGCGCTCGGCCTGGTGGAGCGGGGCTACCGCGCGCTGAAGCTGCGGGTGGGCGACAGCTGGCGCGCCGACGTCGAGCGTGTGCGGGCCGTGCGCGCTGCCGTCGGCGACGCGGTCGAACTGCTGGTCGACGCCAACACGAACTACTCGGTCGAGGACGCACGGCACGCGATGCCGGCCTTCGACGAGCTGCGGGTCGGCTGGCTCGAAGAGCCCTTCCCGCCCCACGACGCGCGCAGCTACCGCAGCGCGGCCACCTTCGGCAGCACGCCGCTGGCCGCGGGCGAGAACCACTACACCCGCTTCGAGTTCCAGCGCATCCTGGAGGACGGCGCGATCACCATCCTGCAACCCGATCTGTCGAAGACGGGCGGCATCACCGAGGGCCTGAGGATCGCGGCCATGGGCTCCGCGAGCAAGCTGCGCGTGAACCCGCATACCTCGGCCACCGGCCTGAACATGGCCGCCACGCTGCACTTCCTGGCCAGCATCGACAACGGCGGCTACTACGAGGCCGACGCCTCGACCGAGAACCTGTTTCGCGACCAGCTCACGACGCGCGCCGGCGCGGTGGACAGCGACGGCCTGGTGCGGCCGCCGGAAGGCGCAGGCCTGGGCGTGGAGATCGACGAGGCGTTCATCGCCAGCCACCCGGTGATCGACGGCCCCGGCTACGTCTGAACCCCGGGGCGGACTGCGTCAGCGTTGGGGCGGGCCGGTCGGACACGGCGGCGCCATCTCCCCCAAGCTCGATGCACACGTGGAACAACGCGCCACTGGCCCCCACAGCCGTACGCGACATCCGGAGTTCCCACCCCTCTCGTGGAGCGTCACACGGAAGCTTTCGCTGCCAACGCCGAGTCAGGTGCGCGGCGGAAGCTGATGGCGAGCCGGTTGTAGGCGTTCATCAAGCCAATGGCCATGGTCAGGTCAGCGAGTTCCTTCTCGCTGAATACCGCGGCCGCGGCGTCGAAGTCGTGCTCCGGCACGTGGGTGTCCGCGACGCGGGTGACGGACTCGGCCCAAGCGAGAGCAGCTCTTTCGCGTTCACTGAATACCGCTCCCGCCTCATGCCAGGCTTGCACGAGCGCAAGCTTCGTCGGTGTCACGCCCTTCTTGATCAGGCTGGTGGTATGCATGTCCAGGCAATAGGCGCAGCCATTGATCTGGCTCACGCGCAGGTAGACCAGCTCGATGAGGGTTTCATCCAGGCCCGACTGCGCGACATGGCCGTAGGCCTACGCCTATAGGCTGGCGCCAGCAGCTTTGTCCATCTGGTATTGCTCGCCCTCCACGCAGCGGTCGGGACTGCTACTTTATGGCTGGGTCACTCCATCACCGTCGGAAGCCAGGTGCCTGAACACGCTGCGGGTAGACGCACACGGCTCGTTTTGGCCGGGGGCAGACGATTCAGGGTATCGGCCCTTCGGCCGATGCCACAGGGTGGTTTGACGCAGCAGGTTCTCCATTCACCCAGCGCCGAAGACCCGCGACGGCACTGTCGTCGAGAACCATTTGTTCGCAAGATAGTTGACAAAATCAGCCCAGCTGGTTACCACGCCAGTTGACGCACACGGCGTCGTCCGGGACGCTTGGAAGTACAGGGAGGACAAGTGAGCACGACGTCAACTCTGATCACCTTGGTGGTCGTCGCCGGAGCGGGGGCCGCGGCCTTCGCCTTTGTGAAAGCAAGGCTCGCCGCGACCGGGGTCCAAGCGAAGTTCAAGGCAAAACCGCTCATGACCGCCAACGAAATGGACTTTCTCGCCAGGCTGGAAGGCGCCGCGCCGGAACTGCGCTTTTGCCCCCAGGTGGCCATGGGAGCCCTGATGGACCCGGCGGTTTCACGCGGAGACCGCAAGGCCTACTATCGCCTGCGCGGCATGTTTTCCCAGAAGATTGTTGACTTCGTGGCACAGCGTCGGTCGGATGGGAAGATCGTGGCGGTGATCGAGCTCGATGACCGAACCCACGACGCAGAGAAGGACGCAAGGCGAGACGAGATGCTAACGTCCGCTGGCTATCGAATCGTGCGCTGGAACTCCAAGTCAAAGCCCGCGGCCGCCGCGATACGGGAAACCCTGATGCCTGCGCCGCCGCAACCGCCGGCCACCCCGCATCGGGCGAGTTCCACCGCGGGAGCGTCCACGCCTGCGGCGGCGTCCTGAACGGCACGTGCCGGAGCCGCTGCTCCACACACGTGACTCGCTCATTTGCACCGGCATGCCAGGCGGACTGCGCGATGAGTTCCCCAGCACGCCAGATTTCCGATACACCACCGCGCACCACGTGCAGACAACCTGCGCGCCGCAAGTGCGCTCGCCGCACGATTCGGCGGCTCGGTTGACGCGGTCAAGGCGTCACTGGATGACCCGCGGAATCACTCCATCTTGATCCCGGCCGCCTTGATGACCGCGTCCCAGCGCTCATGATCCCGCTGCAGGTAGGCGGCGAATTCCGCCGGCGAATCGCCCACGGTGACGGCGCCCAGCTTGGCGAGTTGCGCCTTGACTTCCGGCTTGGCCAGCGCCTTCACCATCGCCTCGTGCAGCCTGGTGACCACGGCCGGCGGGGTGTGGGCCGGGGCCAGCATGCCGACCCAGGGCGCCGTCTCCTCGAAGCCGGGAAAACCCACCTCGGACATGCTCGGCGTGTCGGGGAACTGCGGCAGCCGGCTGCGGGTGCCCACGGCCAGGATCTTCACCCGCTTGGCCGCGACGTTCTGCTCGATGCCGATGATCGGGTAGAACATGAAGTCGAGGCGGCCCGCCATCACTTCCGTCAGCGCCGGGCCGTTGCCCTTGTACGGAACGTGCAGCATCTTCACCTTGGCCTGCGCGGCGAACAACTCGCCCGCGAGGTGGCCGGAGCCGCCCGTGCCCGACGAGCCGAAGCTCACGGCCCCCGGTTTGGCCTTCGCCTTGGCCAGCAGGTCCTGCATGGACTTCAGCGGCGAATCGTACGCGGCCACGGCCACCATCGGCAGCGTGGCGGCGTTGGAGATCGGCGCGAAATCGGCCTTGAAGTCGTAGCCCGCCTTGTCGCCGAACAGGATCGGGTTGACCGTCAGGCCGAGCGAGGAAAACAGCAGCGTGTAGCCATCGGGCTGCGCCGCCTTGACCTCGCGGGTGGCGATCATGGCACTGGCGCCGGCCTTGTTGTCCACCACCACCGGCTGGCCCAGCGTCTGCGACATGTCCTGTGCGAGCACGCGGGCGATCACGTCGGTCGGCCCGCCCGCGGCGTACCCGACCACCAGGCGGATCGGCTTGTTCGGGAAGGGGTCGGCCGCATGGGCCGGCAGCGCCGCGGCAGCGGCGGCCACGAGCGTCGCGGCGACGAGTTGGAAGAAGGGCTTGGTCACGACTGTCTCCTTGGGATATCGACCCGGTCAGGGCGCCGGGTTGGCGATGAAATGCTCGAGCACGCCGATGCCGCCGATCTCCAGGCGGAGCCGGTCGCCGGGCGCGAGATAGACGGGGGGCTGGCGGAAGGCGCCCACGCCGGCGGGCGTGCCGGTGGCGACCACGTCGCCCGGCTCCAGCGTCATGAAGCGCGAGAGATAGGACACCAGTTCGGCCACGGTGAACAGCATGCCGGCGGTGCTGCCTTCCTGCATGGTGGCGCCATTGAGCCGCAGCGACAGCGCCAGCGCCTGCGGGTCGGGAATCTCGTCGGCCGTCACCAGCCACGGCCCCATGGGCGTGAAGCCGTCCATGCTCTTGGCGAAGCTGGTCTGCGCCGGCGCGTAGTCGAATTGGTACTCGCGCGCGCTCAGGTCGTTGACGATGGTGTAGCCCGCGACCGTGGCCAGCGCCTGTTCGACACTGACATTGCGCGCCCAGGCCCCCATCACCGCGGCCAGCTCCACCTCGAAGTCGAGCTTGTGCACGCCGGCCGGCCGGGCGACCGCGGCGCCGGGCCCGACCACCGAGGAAGGCACCTTGAACAGGAGCTTGGGCCGCTCCATGCGGCCAGAGCCGATCTCCTTGGCATGGTCGTCGTAGTTGCGGCCGACGCCGACGACCTTGCCGGGCCGCGGCACCGGCGCCAGCAGGCGCACGTCGGCCAGCCGCTCGCCCGCTGCGGCAACTGCCAGGCGCTCGCGCACGTGCGCGCCGAGCGCCTCCGTGCGGCCATCGCCCGCCAGCAGCCAGCGCAGGATGCCGCCGGCGGGCGGGACGAGGCCGACGGCCTGCTGGCGTTCGACGGCCTCGCGCGGCAGGGGCAGCGCCGCGATCCAGTCGCTCACGTCCAGCACGCGCTCGTCTGCCAGCACGACGCCGGTGCGCACGGCGCCCTCCCGGTTGCGGTAGGTGGCGAGTTTCATGGCCTGCGGCTCCTCACCATGCGGCCTGCAGGAGCTGTTCGAGCTCTGCGGGGTCGGCGACGCGCCGCGGGTTGTTCGCTATGCCGCGTTCGTGCAGCGCCTTCTCGGCCACCGCGCGCAGCCCGGCGCGCTCGATGCCGAGGTCGCGCAGGCGCGTCGGCACGCCGGTCGCATCCTGCAAGGATGCGACCCACTCCACCAGCGCCTCGGGCGCGGCCGTCGCGCTCTGCGCCACGCCCAGGCGCAGCGCGGCGGCGGCGAGCTGCGGCATCGCCGCGCCCGCGTTGAAGCGCACCGAGAACGGCAGCATCACCGAGTTGACCGCCCCGTGCGCGACGCCGCAGCTGGCGCCCAGCACGTGGCACAAGGCGTGGTGCAGGCAGCTGCGCGCGGACGCGAGCACCATGCCTCCCAGGTAGCCCGCGAGCATGAGGTCGCCGCGCGCGTCCGCGTCGGCCGGCGCCCGCGCCACCGCTCGCATCGCCCGGTCGAAGCGCACGATGCCGGCCAGCGCCAGTTCGTCGGTGATCGGCGAACGCCCCGTCGAATACAGGCCCTCGATGCAGTGGGCCAGCCCGTTCATCGCGCTGGCCAGCAGCACGCCGGCCGGGACCTCGAGGTTCGCCACCGGGTCGAACAGGATCACCCGGCTGGCGAGCTGCACGTCGGAAAACAGCAGCTTGGCGCCGTCGCCCGCGCGGATGCCGACCGAGCCGGTGGCCTCCGCGCCGGACACGGTGGTGGGAATGGAAACGATGGGCAGCTTGGGCTGCAGCAGCGGGGGCAGCACCATGGTGTCCGGCGGCACGAAGCGGGACGCATGGCGCTCCAGCGGGCCGCCCTCGGCCAGCAGCAGGGCGGCGGCCTTGGCGGTGTCGATGACGCTGCCGCCGCCCACGGCCACCAGCGCATCGGCCCCGTGCTCGCCCGCGAGCCGCGCGATGGCGGACACGGTTGCGACGGAGGAATGCTGTGGGATGCCGCCGGCCTCGCGCAGCGAGAGGTCTTGGAGGCCAGCCCGCGCTTGCGCATACAGCCGGCTCGCCGCGGTCCGCGTGCCCGAGAGCAGCAGCGGCCGGCGCGCGCCGAGGCGGGCGAGTTCGGGGCCCAGTTCGCGCACGGCGGCCGGCTGGAACACCACGCGCGTGCACAGCGACTGGTGCACGAACGGCGCCGGCGCCGCCGCCGCGCGCGCTGGCTGCGGGGGACGCTGGCGGGTCGCACTGGGGCTGACGGTCATGGAATCCGGACTGGGTGGTCGCAATGGTCGGGCTCATGGTAGGCACTCCCTCCCGCGCCACCTAGGGGGCGGATTCATAAAATACTGTTCTCCAACTGGAAACAACTGACCATTCATGGACCGCTTGCGAGCGCTGGAAATCTTCACCGAGGTGGCGCGCGGCCGCAGCTTCACGGCCGCCGCGCAGCGCCTGGGCATGGCCAAGGGCAACGTCACCAAGCACGTCGCCTGGCTGGAGAAACTGCTGGGCGCACAGCTGTTCAACCGCACCACCAAGAGCGTGAGCCTCACCGAGGCCGGCCTGTCGCTGCTGGAGGGCGCGCAGGACCTGCTGGAACGCTACGAGGTGGTGGGCGAGTCGGTGCGCGGCGCGGTCAAGGCGCCGGTGGGCGTGATCCGCGTGGGCACCCCGCCCTCCTTCGGCGCGGTGCACCTGGTGCCCATGATCGCCGGCTTTTCCGACGACTATCCGGACATCCAGTTCGCGCTGCACCTGGACGACGGCCGCGTCGACATCGCCGGCGAGGGGCTGGACCTGTCGATCCGCATCGCGCCCTCGCTGAAGGACATGAGCCTGGTGGCGCAGAAGTTGGGGAGCGTGCCGCAGCTGCTGGTCGCCTCGCCCGGCTACCTGAAGGCGCGCGGGACGCCCCGCACGCCGGAGGACCTGGCGCAGCACAGCTGCCTGGTCAACGTGCTGAAGTCGCCGACCAGCCTGTGGACCTTCTTCGGCCCGGGCGGCGGCCGCAAGCAGGTGCGGGTGAGCGGCGCCATGCGCTGCAACTTCGGCGAGGCCCTGCGGCACGCGGCGCTGCTGGGGCGCGGGGTGTCGATGCACCCGAACTACATGGTGACGGAGGACATCCAGCAGCGCCGGCTCAAGGTGGTGCTGCCGGCCTGGCGGCCGACCGGGCTGGACGTGTATGCCGTCTATCCCAGCCGGCGCAACATGCCGATCCGGGTCAAGCTGTTCCTGGAATACCTGCGCGACCGCTGCCTCAACACGCCCGAATGGCAGGTCGAGACGCCGCGGCCGGCGGACTGATTCGCGCGTGCGTTCTCGATCCGAGAACAAAGAGTCTCGGATTCGAGGCTGGCGCCCGCCGCGCCCTTCCTCAAGAATGCGCGGGTCGCACCCGATGCTGAACGCCCGAGGAGGCCGCCATTTCTTCCCGCCATCCGTCCGACCGGCCGCCGGCGCCCGACGCCGCCGAGATCGCCGCCGCCGCGGAGCAGTGGCGCACGCAGCGCTACGAGCCCGCCGCGCAGCACACCCCGCCCACTCGCCCCTTCGTCAACGACGTCGGCATTCCAATCCGGCCGCTGTACACCCCGCTGGACGTCGCCGAGCGCGGCCACGGCTACCTGCAGGATCTCGGCTTCCCGGGCCAGTACCCCTACACGCGCGGCGACCGGCCCGGCATGTACCGCACCGAGCCCTTCGTCGTCTCCGCCTATTCCGGCTTCGGCGAGGCGCAGGCCTGCAACCAGCGTTTCCGCACGCTGCTGGACTGGGGCGCCGAGCAGATCCTGGTGGCGCTGGACCTGCCCACGCAATGCGGCTACGACTCCGACCACGAGATGTCCACCGGCGAGGTGGGCCAGGTCGGCGTGGCGATCGACACGCTGGCCGACATGGAGGCCCTGTTCGACGGCATCGACATCCGCCAGGTCAAGCGCATCGGCACGCTGGGCAACTCGCTGGGGCCGGTGGTGCTGGCGCTGTTCGCCGCGCTGGGCCAGCGCCGCGGCATCAAGTGGTCGGACTACACGGTCAACCTGCAGAACGACCCGCTGAAGGAATACATCGCCCGCGGCACGCAGATCCTGCCGCACGGCCCGGCGGCCCGGCTGGCCACCGACTGCGTGGCCTGGTGCACCGAGCACGCGCGCCACTGGTCGCCGATGACGGTGTGCGTCAACCACATCAACGCCGGCGGCGCCGGCTCCAGCCGGGCCACCGCGATCGCGCTGGCCAACGCGCTGCACTACATCGAGCTGCTGCTCGCGCAGGGCTACGGCATCGACCAGGTGGCGCCGCTGCTGCACATGTTCCCCGACGAGCGCCACGACTTCTTCACCACGGTGGCCAACCTGCGGGCGCTGCGCCGGGTCTGGGCGCGCCTGATGAAGGAGCGCTACGGCGCGACCTCGTCCGAGGCCATGGCGCTGCGCACCACGGTGTACGGCCACGGGCAGGAGGCGCTGCAGGAGCCGCTGAACAACGTCAGCCGCATTGCCTTCGGCACGCTCGCCTACGCGCTGGGCGGCGCCTCCTACGTCTACATCGCCTCCTATGACGAGGCCGTGTCGACCCCCACCGAGGAGTCGGTGAAGGTGGCGCTGCGCACGCAGCAGATCATCGCGCACGAGCACGGCTTCTCCGACACCATCGACCCGCTCGGCGGCTCCTATTTCGTCGAATACCTCACCAACGAGGTGGAGCACCAGATCCTGGCGGCGCTCGCCGAGATCGACCAGGCGGGCGGCGCGCCGGCCGTGATCGACAGCGGGCTGGGGCGGCGCTGGATGTCCGAGGGCGCCGTGCGCCGGCAGCGCGCGCTCGACTCCGGGGCGCGCCCCTGGGTCACCGTGAACAAGTGGCCGCAGAAGGGCGAGCGCCCCGACACCGCCTTTCGCATCCACCGGGAAAGCGCGGAGATCCAGCAGCGGCGCCTGGCGCAGGTCAAGGCGCAACGCGATCCGCAGCGCGTCGCCCAGGCGCTCGCCGCCGTCGACGCCGCCTGCGCGAGCGGCGCGAACATGGTGCCGCCGGTGCTGGCCGCGGTGGAGGCCTGGGTCACGGTCGGCGAGATCTGCGACCGCTGGCGCCGGCACTTCGGCGAATTCACGCCCTCCACCGATTTCTGAAGCGAGTTGCGAATGGACAGTGACAAGAGGATCCGGGTGCTCATCGCCAAGGTGGGCCTGGACGGCCACGACGTGGGGGCGCGCGTGATCGCGCGCGGCCTGATCGACGCCGGCATGGAGGTGATCTACACCGGCCTGCGCCGCACCCCCGAGCAGGTGGTGCGCGCGGCCCTGGAGGAGGACGTGGACGTGATCGGCGTGAGCATCCTGTCGGGCGCGCACATGACGCTGCTGCCCAAGCTGCGGCGCCTGCTCGACGAGGCCGGCGCGCAGGACATCGGCCTGATCGCCGGCGGCGTGATCCCGCAGGACGACATCGAGCCGCTGCGGCGCGCCGGCGTGACGCAGGTGTTCCGCTCCGGCACCACGGTGCAGGACATCGTGGAGCACGTCTCGCAGCAGTACGGGAGCCCCGCATGAAGCACGCCCAAGGAACGACCCTCAGCACGGTCGCGCAGCAGTGCGCTTCTCGCTTCGCGAGCCGTCCCTGCCTGGTGGACGGCGAGCGGCGCTGGACCTTCGGCGCGTTCTGGCAGCAGGTGGACGCGCTGGCCGCCGGCCTGGCGGCGCGCCTGCCGCAGGGCGCACGCGTGGGCCTGTTCATGGCCAACCGCGCCGAATACATGCTGCTGCAGTTCGCCCTGGAGCGCGCCGGCCTGGTGCGCGTGCCGCTGAACCTGCGCTTCACCCGCCACGAGGTGGCCCAGGTGGCGAAGGACTGCGGGGCCGCGGCCGTGTTCCACGACGAGGCTACGGCGGACCGTGCCGACGCACTCGCCCCCGAATTCGAGGACGCATGGTTCTGCCGCGTCGACGGGACCACCGCGCTGCGGGGCCCCAGCTGGCCCGAGCTGCTGGCGAGCGAAGGCCGGCTGCCGCAGTTCACCGATCCCGAGGCGCTGTGCTCGATCAACTACACCTCGGGGACCTCCGGCGTGCCCAAGGGCGTGATGCTCACGCACCGCAACTGGAGCGCCCTCACCCGCAACATGCTGATCGACCGCGACCTGCGCGCCAGCGACATCGTGGGCCACGTGGGGCCGCTCACGCATGCCAGCGGCACCTACTTCGTGCCCTGGTTCCTGCGCGGCGCCTGCAACGTGATCGTGGAAGGCGGCACGATCGACGGCCTGCTGGAAGCCATCGGTCGCGAGCGCATCACCGTCTTCACCTGCGTGCCCACGGTGCTGACGCGCATCGTGAACCACCCGCGTCTGGCGCAGTTCGATCTCTCCAGCCTGCGCGCGATCGGCTACGGCGCCGAGCCCATTCCATTCAACACGCTGGAAAAGGCGCTGGCGAAGTTCGGCCCCATCCTGACGCAGAACTACGGGCTGACCGAGGCGATGATGACGGTCACCACGCTGGCGCCCGAGGAACACTTCGCCACCGATGCGGCCAGCGGCGCGCGCGCGCCGCGCGCCGGCTGCATCGGCCGCCCCTACACCTTCGTCGAGGTGGTGCTGCGGGACGAACACGGCCGGCCGGTGCCGGCGGGCGAGATCGGCGAGATCACGATCCGCTCCGAGCACATGACGCAGGGCTACTGGAGCCGGCCGCAGGAGACGGCCAAGGTGCTGCGCGAAGGCTGGCTGTGGACCGGCGACCTGGCGCGCGCCGACGCGCAGGGCTACATCACCATGGCCGGGCGCAGCAAGGACATGCTGATCAGCGGCGGCTTCAACATCTACCCGGCCGAACTCGAGGCGGTGCTGACCAACCATCCGCAGGTGGTGGAGGCCGCCGTGTTCGGCGTGCCCGATCCCGACTGGGGCGAGGTGGCCGTGGCCTTCGTGGTGCCGGCGGCAGGCAGCCAGCCGAGCGACCAGGACCTGCTGGCGCACTGCAAGCCGCTGCTGGGGCTGCGCTCGCCGCGCCGCTTCGCCTTCCTCGACAGCCTGCCGAAGAACGCGAACGGCAAGGTCGACAAGCCGACACTGCGCGCCCGCGCGCTGGACACCTTCGGGAGGCCGGAACATGTCGCCGCATGACGTCGTCGTGGCGGGCGTCGCCCGCACGCCCTTCGGCCGCTTCGAGGGCAAGCTCGCCGGCATCGCCGCCCCCGTGCTGGGCGCGCTGGCGATCGACGAGGCCGTGCGCCGCGCCGGCATCGCGGGCGATGCGGTCGACGCGGTGTACGGCGGCGTCGGCCTGATCGCCGCGGCCATGCTCACGCCGGTGCGCGAAGCGGTGCTGCGCACCAGGCTGCCGGAGACCACGCCCTCGGCGGCGATCGACCGCGCCTGCTGCTCCGGCATGACGGCGGTGGGCATTGCCTTCAAGGACATCCGGCTGGGCGAGGCGAAGGCGGTGGTCTGCGGCGGCTTCGAGGCGCTGAGCCGCACGCCGCTGCTGCTGCCGCGGCAGCGCCCGCGCATCGGCGCCCTCACCGTCGACGATCCGCTGCTGCTGCGCGGCACGCTGGTGGAGCAGCCGATCTCGGTCTATTCCGGCGAGGAGTCGCTGCGCCTGGGCGTGGACCGCGAGCAGCAGGACCGCTGGGCCGTGCAGAGCCATGCGCGCTATGCCGCGGCCCAGGCCCAGGGCTATTTCGACTTCGAGCGCTTCACCGTCACCGCGACCGATGCCAGGGGCAACGAGGAGCGCGTGGCCGAGGACGAGTCGCCGCGCCCCGACACCACTTACGAAAAGCTCGCCAGGCTCAAGCCGGTGTACGGCGGCAAGACGATCACCGCCGGCAACGCGCCCGGGCTCAACGACGGCGCGGCCTTCCTGGTGCTGTGCCGGCGCGACTTCGCGCAGGCGCACGGACTGCCGGTGCTGGCCCGCATCGTGGACTACGTGCAGAACGCGGGCGGCGCCACGTCCGGCACGTCCACGCCTGGACGCGCCGTGCTGAAGCTGGGCGAACGCAACGACCTGCGGCCCGCGGATCTGGACCTGATCGAGATCAACGAGGCCTATGCCGCCACGCCCCTGGTGAGCACGCTCACGATGGCGGACGGCGACCTCGCCGGCGCGCGCAAGCTGCGCGAGCGCACCAACGCGCACGGCGGCGCCGTGGCGCTGGGCCATCCGCTCGGCGCCAGCGGCGCGCGCCTGGTGATGACGCTGATCAACGGCTTGCGCCGGCGCGGCGGCGGCCGCGGGGCGGCGGCAATCTGCGGCGGCTTCGGGCAAGGCGACGGCATCCTGCTGGAGGTGCGGTGAACGGCCCCGACCGCGCGCCCGGGCTGCAGGTGCCGGCAGCACCTGCGCAGCGCATCGACATCCGGCGCGTCGCCCGCGCCGTCAGCGCGGTGGAAGACCGCCGGCCCGAGTCGACCGGGCTGCTGCGCGAAGCCTACGCCCTGTCGCGCGCCGTGCCGGTGATCGGCGTGACCGGCCCGCCGGGCGCGGGCAAGTCCACGCTGCTGGACCGGCTGGCCCTGCACTGGGCGGAGGCGGGCCTGCGCGTGGCGCTGGTCGTGGTCGATCCCTCCAGCCCGTACACCGGCGGGGCGCTGCTCGGCGACCGCTACCGCATGGACCGCGCCAGCGCGCATCCGGGCGTCTTCGTGCGCAGCCTCTCCTCGCGCGGGCATGTCGGGGGCCTCAGCCGCGCGGTGCAGGACGTGACGGTGCTGCTGGGTGCCCTCGACTTCGACATCGTGGTGGTCGAGACGGTCGGCAGCGGCCAGTCCGACATCGAGATCGCCGAGCTCGCCGATTGCGTGGTGGTCGTGTCGGTGCCCGGGCTGGGCGACCAGATCCAGGCCGCCAAGGCCGGCATCCTGGAGATCGGCGACGTGTTCGCGGTCAACAAGAGCGACACCCCCGGCGCCGAGACCGTGGCGGCGCACCTGCGGGCCAACCTGGACCTCGTCTATCCGGGTGCCGAGGGGGTGAACGCATCGGCCCAGGCGCACCGGCACGGCGGCCTGCCCGCGAACGCGGAACTGCACGCGCGGCACGGCACGGCCGGCGCTGGAGCGTCGTTCTGGCGCCCTCCCGTGCTGCGGGTGAGCGGCGGCAAGGGCGAAGGCGTGACCGAGCTGGGCCAGGCGGTCGACGCGTTCATCGGCTGGCAACGCGCCACCGGCCACGACCGCACCCGGCGCGCGCAGCGGCTGCGCAGCCACGTCCTGCGGCTGGCGGGCGCGCGGCTGCTGGACGCGATGGCGAAGGACCCGGGACTCGACGCGCTGGTGCGCGCCGTGGACGAAGGCGTGTCCACGCCGGAGGCGGCAGCGCAGGCGCTGCTTTCCGCGGTGCTGCAGGCGCGCGTCGCCGGCATCGCCTCCTGAGCGGCGCGGCGGCGGTGCCCCGGGGCGGGGGCTCAGACTCGCCCATCGCCGCGGAGGCGGCCGTGCCACCGACAATGCGGCATGGCCCCGGCCGATCCTCAGTCTCTCCAGATCCAGCCCGACGCCGCCGACCCCGTGCTGGCGCAGCAGCAGACCCGGTTCAACACCCTGGTGCGCGAGATCGCGCAGTGGCGCGCCGCACTGGCCGAATGGAAGGACAGGATCGCGCGCTGGCAGCAGGCCGTCGAACCCGTCCGTCGCGAACTGCATGGCGCCTGGCGGCAATGGGTGTTCGCCCTCGACCAGGAAAGCCTGCAGCCGGGGCTGTCGCGCGCCGAGCGCGCGCAATTGGGCGAGCTGGTCCTCGAAGCCGCGGCGCCCCTGCTGGAAGCGGAGCATGACGCGCAGATCGAAGCCGTCGTGCGCCGGCACGCCGAGGAATCGCCTCGGCCCGAGCACAAGCCGGAAGATGCGGGCCGCAGCGACACGCACGATCTCGAGGATCTCGCGCACGATTGGGAGCGCCAGGCCGCCGCGGCCGCCGCACAGCGTGCCGAGTGGGCTGCGCAACGGCGCGCCGCCAGTGCATCGAAGCGGCGCAGGCAGCAAGAACAGGAGGTCTCGCGGTCGGTGCGCGACGTGTACCGCCGGCTCGCGAGCGTGCTGCACCCGGACCGCGAGCCCGATGCGCAGCAGCGCGAACGCAAGACGGCGCTGATGCAGCAGGCCAACCAGGCCTATGCGGCACGGGACCTGCTGCTCCTGCTGGAGTTGCAGTTGGAGGCCGAGCAGATCGATGCAGCCCACCTGACCTGCGTCGACCGCCGCCGCCTGCAGCATTACGTGAGCGTGCTGCAGGAGCAGCTGGCGGACCTGCAGTCGGAGACGCGGCACCTGGAGGCCCAATTCCGCGAAGGCAACGGGCTGCCACCCGGCTGCGGCCTGCAAGCGCGCAAGGCCGACCGCATCATCACGGCCGAAGCTCAGCGGATGCGCGGCGAGTTGCAGTTGCTGCGACGCCAGACCAAGGCGCTGGCGGACGCGCAAGCCGTGAAAGTCTTCCTCCGCGAGCGACGCAAGCCTTGAAATCTGCGCTGCAGGCCACAGCTCGGAATGTTGCGCCATCGCGCAGCGCCCGCCACGCGGGATTCCGGCCAATCCTGGCCGGCACCAAGAAATAGATGTCCCAGACTTTCTCGCCTCCCGAGCAACCCTCTTCCCTCGACTGCCGATGGCTTCTCGCGCACCCGAACTGGGTGGTCTACGACCAGGTGGCCCTCCTCGCAGGCGCCGTGGCCAGGTCCGGCGACGTGCCGCCCACGTTGCGCTCTAGCTTGCGCGGGCTCTGGCGCACTCCGACCCTGCCCGCAGTGGAACGCCAGGTCGATGCGGCCGTCGCGGACGCCGCATTTGCCGCTGAGTTCGTCCGCAACGGCGGCGCGCCGCTCGTCGCGGATTGCTTGGCGATCCTGCACGCCCTGGCGGTTTGGGAGCGCGCGCAGCGGCCGGAGGAACTCCTGAGCCAGCTCGCGCGCAGCGGCGAACTCCTGGCCCTCGCGCTCGAAGCGGGAGAGATCGTGCAGCCGAAACCCTGGCGGCCGGACCAGCGTGCCGAACGCCTGCGCCAGTTGCAGGGCGACGCGCCGGCCCCCAGCAAGGAAGAACGGAGGCAGCAGCGCCCGGCCGAGGAAGGCGAGCAGCTTGCCGCCCACCAGGTGGAGCTGGAACGGCGCGCACGGGAAACCAGCCTGGCGCAGCACCAGTGGGAGCAAAGCCTCATCGGCTACGACGAAGTCCTCGAACTGCTGTACGTGACGAAGGCGGAGCTGGACGAATGGACGGCGCTGCAGCGTGTGCCCGCAGCCTTGCACAGGACCTTGCGCAAGGCCGGCCAGGACAGGGTGCAGATGCTGTTCGACCCCGCCGTGCTGAAGACGATCTCCGAGGAGCAGATCGCGCATTGGCGCGCGCATGACCTGGAGACCTTGCCGCCGCAAGACCGGTCCGCCCGGGCGCGCAGCGTGGCGAAGATCCAGGCCCGCCGGCGCCTGGCGGCAGCGATCGATGCGACGAAGGCAGCGCACGGCTGCGACGTGCGCCACCAGGACGACGGCTCGCTCGTCTTCACCAAGGCCGCCACCGTGCCTTTGTGCTTCGCCGTGGCGGCTGGCGAAGTCCAGGAGTGGCAGGCCGTCGTCGTGCTGCAGGGCGGCTTGCCCGTTCCGAAGAACCCCGGCGAAGTCGGCAACCTGCCCGCGCGCGTCGGCGCCTTCTTCGCGCCCGACAAGCTGGCCGGCATGGGCCAGGCGATCTCCGATGCGATGGCGGACCTGGTCGCCGAGTACGGCAACGCGCTTTCGCAGGCGCAGCGCCAGGAGCTGCTCGCCGGACTGCGATCCGTGCTCGCCAGGGGCTTGCGCCAGCAGGACCTGGGCGCGGAGCTGAAGAACATGCTGGTGGCGTCGGTCGGCCAGCTGCTGCGGCGTATCGAGGAGGAGCGCGCGCAGGAGCTCGTGCGCCTGAAGGACTACCCGCAAGCCTTCCCCTTGGCGCGGAGGCTGGCTCGCACGATCCACTTCCGGCTCGGGCCCACCAACTCGGGCAAGACGCACGACGCGCTCGAAGCGCTGAAGAAGGCGTCTTGCGGCGTCTACCTGGCGCCCCTGCGCCTGCTGGCGATGGAAGTCCGAGACCGCCTGGTCGCGCAGGGCATCCGCTGCAACCTGCTCACCGGCGAGGAACACGACCTCATGGAAGGCGCGCGCCACACCGCCTGCACCGTGGAGATGATGAACCCGGAGCAGGAAGTGGATGTCGCGGTCATCGACGAGATCCAGATGCTGCAGGACCCCGGCCGCGGCTGGGCCTGGACGTCCGCCCTGGTGGGAGCGCCCGCGCGTGACGTGTACGTGTGCGGCGCGGACACGGTGCACAGGCGCTGCATCGAGGTGCTCGACGCGATCGGCGAGCGGCACGAAACCGTGATCCTTGCACGCAAGACCCCGCTCGTGCTGGAAGACACGGCGGCGGGCTCACGCCGCGGGCGCAGGCCGTCCGAGGCCGGCCTGCAGCCGGGTGACGCGGTGATCGCCTTCTCGCGCAAGGACGTGCTGACGCTGAGCGCGCGCTACCGTTCGCAAGGCCTGTCCGTGGCGACGATCTACGGCGCCCTCGCGCCGGAAGTCCGCCGCACCGAGTCGGAACGCTTTGCAAGCGGCGAGGCCGACATCGTGGTCGCCACCGACGCGATCGGCATGGGCCTGAACCTGCCGGTGCAGCGTGTCGTCTTCTCCACCGTGCACAAGTTCGACGGCGTGGAGACGCGCCTTCTGAACGCCGCGGAAGTGCAGCAGATCGCCGGGCGCGCCGGCCGTTTCGGCCTGCACGACGAGGGCCGCGTCACGACGCTGGACCGCGACGACCTGCCGCACGTACGGCGCATGGTCGCCGAGCCGCAGGCCCGGATGCGTTCGGCCTTGCCGATCGCGCCGAGCCCGTGGCACGTGGAGTCGCTGGCGCAGCTCCTGGGCACGCAGCAGATCGCGCCGATCCTGTCGTACTTCGCGACGCGCATCGCCGCGAAAAGCTCCTTGTTCGAGACGGCCGCCCTGGAGGACCAGATCGGCCTGGCACGCGTAGTCGACCGCACGGCCGGCAAGCTGTCGCTGGCCCGGAAGTTCACCTTCAGCTGCGCGCCGATCGCGCACGACAAGGACAACGAGCTCGCCTACTTCGAGTCGTGCCTGCACGCCTTCGCGAAGGGCCGCACGCTGCTGCTGCCGCGCCTGGGCGGCTGGCTGCGGGAGCGGCAGCCCGGCTTCCTGGAGGAGGCGGAGTTCCTGAGCAAGGACGTGAGCCTGTACGCCTGGCTGGCTTACAAGTTCCCGGACGTCTACTGCGACGGCGACGCGGTGCCGGAGTTGCGCGCGCATCTGAGCCGCTACATCGAGCGAGAGCTGCTGCGGCAAAACGGGTTCGGAAAAACCTCGAAGGAGGCGTTCCAGGCCAGGCGGCGGTGAGCGGCTGTCACTCCGCGGCATCTCCCGTTCAGCGCGAGTGCAGTCCCGGACCACGTCGCGGGACGGCGACGCTTCACTTCGACCATTCGACCCAAGGTCTCAGCGCCGCCAGGGCGGCAGCGGCTTGAAGCGCGTCTGCAGGAACGACAGGAACAACTTGACGCGGGCCGACAGGCCAGCCCGGCTCGCAACCAGCGCGACGACGTCGGCATCGGGCAGTTCCCAATCCGGCAACAGGCGCACGAGGCGCCCGCTGCGCAGGCTTTCGGCGACGTCCCACTCCGAGCGCATGACGATTCCCTTGCCGGCCAATGCCCACTGGCGCACCACCTCGCCGTCGTTGCTGCTCAGGGCCGCCGGCACGCGAACGGCAAGCTCGCTGCGCTTGCGCCGGAAACGCCAGAGCGTCACGTCCTCGTCGTTTTCGCGCAGCACGATGCAGTCGTGGCCTGCCAGGTCCTTGGGTTCCGACGGGACGCCCCGCAAGGCCAGGTAGCTCGGCGCCGCGCACACGAAGCGCGAATTGGGCGCGATCCGATAGGCCACCATGCTCGAGTCGGGCATCGTGCCGATGTGGACGATCATGTCGAAGCGGCTGGCGTCGGCTGCGGTGACCACGTCGCTGAGCGTCAGCGACACCATCAGTTTCGGGTGCAGCGAGTGGAACTCGGCGATGGCGGGCGCCAGATGGTTGCGACCGAACCCGAGCGGGCCGCCGACGTGCAGAGTGCCGGCGATCTCGCCGGAGCGCTCGCGCAGCGTATCCACGAGGTTGTCGAGGTCGGCCAGCAGCTCCACCACCCCGGCGTGGAAAAGCTCGCCCTCCTCGGTCAGCCTGAAGCGCCGGGTGCTGCGGTGCGCGAGCTGCATGCCAAGCCTCGACTCGAGCTGGCGCAGGCGCTGCGAGACGGCGGATGGCGTCACGTCGAGCCGTCTTGCGGCCTCCGCCAGGGACCCGCTGTCCGTGATCGCCACGAAGAAGCGCAGGTCCATGATGTCATGCGGCATCATGGGTTTCATGCTAGTGCGGGCAGCCGTGGCCTCCATGACCTATATCAGTGCTTGCAGTCAATAGTCGATCACCGTGCAGCCCCCGCCCTGCTGCGCCAGTTGCACGGCCAGATCCGCGACCACCAGGTCCTGGAGCGCGACGCCCGTGCCGTCGAAGACGGTCACCTCCGCCTCGCAACGCCGTCCTTCGCACAGGCCGGCGACGAGCTGCCCGATGCTGCCGCGGAAGCTGTCCGCCGTGATCAGGCCCGCGGCAAAGGCATGCTGGCACTCGCCGATCGTGAGCGCCTGGGCGGCCTCGTCGACGAAGACGGCGCCGGACGCGACCAGCAGGGGATCGAGCTCCTGCTTGCCGCGCGTGTCGGCGCCCATGGCGTTGACATGGGTGCCGGGTCGCACCCACGCCTTGCGCACCAGCGGCTCCCTGGACGGGGTGACGGTGATCAGCACGTCGGCGGCCTCGGCGACCCTGCGGCAGTCCGCCGCGGCGACGAACTCCAGCCCGAGCTCGTGCACGATCGCCCCGAACGCCGCCAGCCGCTGCGCCGAGGGGCTCCAGGCGACGACCTGGCGGATGGGGCGCACGGCGAGCGTCGCGCGCAACTGGTATTCCGCCTGCGCGCCGGCGCCGATCAGGCCCAGCACGCAGCTGTCGGCCCGGGAAAGATGCCGGGTGGCGATGGCGCCGGCGGCCCCGGTGCGGATGCCGGTCAGGTAATTCGCACTCACCAGCGCCCGGGCGCGGCCGGTCTCGGGGTCGAACAGCAGCGTCGCGGACTGATGGTTGCCCAGCCCTTGCGCCAGGTTCTGCGGCCAGTAGCCGCCGGCCTTGAGGCCCAGCAGCGGGGCCTGCGTGTCGGCGCCGGTCTTCACGCCGAAGACGGCGTCGCGGTAGCCGACCGCCTCTCTGACCACCGGGTAGTTGCGCGCGTGGCCGCGCGCCATTGCGGCGAAGGTCTTCTCCACCGCCGCGATCGCGTCCTCGACGCTGACGAGCGCGCGTGCATCCTGCTCCGAAACGACGATCATGCCGCCCCCTTTCACCAGCCGTTGAACCGCGGCCAGGTGGCCGTGACCTCGCCCGGCGGGTCGCCCACGACCCGGTATTCGGGGTACTGCGCGGCCGTCGCGCAGGCGTGGTTGGGCAGGATGCGCAGCTGCGTGCCCACCGGCAGGTGCAGCGTACCCTCCGTGCGCCCCGAGCGATGCGCCACGATGCCGTGCTCCTGGTTCGCGCCCACCAGCATGAGGTCGTCGAGCGGCTTGCCGTCGACGTCGCACACCAGGCCGTAGCCCTGGTCCACGGCCTGGCCGGCGGTACCCCGGTCGCGCGACAGGGCCATCCAGCCCGCATCCACCAGCGTCCAGCCCTTCTCCGGCCGGTGCCCGATCACCGTGGCGAGGACGGACAGGGCCAGCTCGTCGAGCCGGCACACGCCCAGGCCCGCCATGAACAGGTCGAAGAAGACGAACACGCCGGCGCGCAGTTCCGTCACGCCCCGCAGGTCCTCGGCGAACATCGCCGTCGGCGTCGAACCCACGCTCACCACGGGACACGCGATGCCGGCCTCGCGCAGGCGCTGCGCCGCATGCACCGCGCCGTCGCGCTCCTGCCGCGCCATCGCGCGGATCGCATCCAGCGAGGAGCAGTCGTACGAGCTTCCCGCATGGGTCACGACGCCCTGCACGTCGATCCCGGCGCCCGCCAGCTGCCGGCCGATGTCCAGCAGCACGGCCGCATCCGGCTGGACGCCCGAGCGGTGGCCGTCGGAGTCGATCTCCACCATCACGTCGAACTTCTGCCCGTGCGTGCGCGCGCGGTCCGCGAGCACGCGCACGGTCTCCATGCTGTCCAGGATGATCGACAGCCGCACGCCGCGGGCCTGCAGCGCCGCCACGTGGTCGAGCTTGTTGGGCGCGATGCACACCGCGTAGAGGATGTCCTTGATGCCCTGCGCGGCGAAGTAGTCCGCCTCGCGCAGGGTGGACACCGTGATCGCCGCATCCGGGCCGCTGACGATGCGCCGCGTCACGTCGATCGACTTGTTGGTCTTCACGTGCGGCCGGAACGCCACGCCCAGGCGGCGCACGCGCTCCTGCATGCGCGCGATGTTGCGTTCCATCCGCGCCTCGTCGAGCAGCAGGGCCGGTGTTTCGAGTTCTGCGATCCGCACGTCAGGCTCCTGCTTGCCGCGGTTCGCGCGCCAGCACGCGGCCCGGCCGCGCGCCCGTGCCCTGGCCACCCTGCCACACCGGCTGGCCGTTGACGATCACCGCATGGATGCCGCGCGCCGGCGCGATGGGATGCTCGTACGTGGCGGCGGAGTCCACCGTCTCGGCGTCGAACAGGACGAGGTCGGCGAACGCGCCCTCCTTCAGCACGCCCCGGTCCTTGAGGCCGAAGTTCTTCGCGGTCAGGCCGGTCATCTTGTAGATGGCCATCTCCAGCGGGAACAGGCCCAGCAGCCGGCCGTAGTGCCCCAGCACGCGCGGGAAGGTGCCCCACAGGCGCGGATGCGGCGACGCGTCGTGCGGCAGGCCGTCGCTGCCTATCATCACCTTGTCGTGCTTCAGGATGGTCTGCACGTCGGCCTCGTCCAGCCGGAAGTAGATGCCGCCGGCGGGGCTCAGGCGCCGGATCGCCTCTTCCTGGTCCACGCCCATCTGGGCGGCGATCTTGTCCAGGTCCTGGCCCGCGTACTGCGGCAGCGATTTCGACCAGCTGACGATGACCCGCGACGAACTGGCGGCGCGGTCGGCCGAGAGGATGGTGGAGCCCGCCGTGTAGGGGTAGCAGTCGATGCAGATCGGCTGGTTCGCCATGTTCTTCTCGATGAACGACAGCGCCTCCTGCGAGCGGCCCTTGTTCTGCTCGCCCACCACCTTGAGGTGCGAGATCACCACCGGCGCGCCCACTTCGCGGCCGATGCGGAAGCTCTCTTCCAGCGAATCGATCACGCGATCGGCCTCGTTTCGCATGTGCGTGCAGTAGACGCCGCCGAAGTCCTTCAGCGGCTGGCAGACGTCGATCACCTCCTCGGTCGGCGCGGCGACCGCGGGCTCGTAGAACAGCCCGGTCGAAACGCCGACGGCGCCCGCCTCCAGCGCTTCGCGCACCAGCGCCTGCATCCGGCCGATCTGCTCGGGGGAGGCGGGCTTGCCGAGGTCGTCCACGGTGGCCACGCGCAGCGTCGTGTGGCCCACCAGCAGCGCGCAGTTGGTCGCGGCCGGATTCCGCCGCAACTCCGCCACGTAGGCGGCGAAGGTGGGGAACGCGAACCACTTGCCCTCCTCGTCCAGCAGGTTCAGCGGCGGCGTGACCGGATGCGGCACGGGGCGCGGCATGGGCGCCAGCGAAATGCCGCAGTTGCCCGCCACCACGGTGGTGATGCCCTGGCTGACCTTGGGAGCCATGTCCGGGTTGGACAGCATGAGGCGGTCGTCGTGCGTATGGGCGTCGATGAAGCCGGGCGCGGCGATGCGCCCGCCCAGGTCGATTTCGGTCTCGCCGCGCGCCGACTGCAGGTCGCCGATGCGGGCGACGCGGTCGCCGCGGATGCCGATGTCTCCCGCGTAGCGGGGCGCGCCGGTTCCGTCCACGATGCTGGCATGGCGGATCAGGAGGTCGAAGTGTTCTTGCGGCATGGAACTTCCAGGGGTTGCGGGGTGGGGCTGCGGCATCACAGCAGGGCGCCGCGGGCGGCGATCGGCCACACGGCCTCGACGCGCTCGCCGCGGTAGCACACCAGTTCGTCGTACAGGTTCACGGTGGGGTCGCAATGGCCGGGAACGAGCATCAGCACGTCGCCCAGGGCCGGCGAATCGGCCCGCGGCGTGGCCAGCACGCCATGCTCGTCCGCCGCCTTGACGTAGGCCAGGTCGGGCCGGCCCCACACCACGGGCATGCCCGAATCGATCGCCGAAGCCTTCAGGCCCGCATCGACGATGGCGCGCTCGCCGCTGGCGCGGCTCATCACGGCGGTCCGCACGAACAGCGCATGCTCGAAGGCCACGTCGCCGTCGCCGCGCGCATTGTCGCCGTAGTCGCGGTCCATGAAGGCGTAGGAGCCCGCCTGGATCTCGTTGAAGATCCCGCTGTCGCGCTCGTGCACGAAGGTGCCGGTGCCGCCACCGGTGATGCGCTCGACGGCGATGCCGCCGGCCTCGATCGCACGCCGCGTGAGCGCCGCGGCTTCGGCCGCGCCTGCGATGGCGGCCAGGCGCTCCCGGCGCGTGCGCATGTGCTGGGCGGGGCCGTGGTAGCACTGCAGGCCGGCGAAGCGCAGGCCCGCGCTCGCGGCGATCCGCTGCGCCAGCGGCACCGCGTCGTTGCCCGGCGCGACGCCGCAGCGATTGGCGCCCACGTTCACTTCCACGTAGACGTCCAGGGTAACGCCATGCGCAATCGCGACCGCCGCCAGCGGGCCCACCTGCGCTGCGTCGTCCACCAGCACGCCGATGCGCGCCCGGCGCGCCAGCGGGGCGAGGCGGCGCAGCTTCGCTTCGCCCATCACCTGGTTGGTCACCAGCACGTCGCCGACGCCGGCCTCCACGAACACGGCGGCTTCGCTGACCTTCTGGCAGCAGATTCCCACCGCGCCCAGGGCCAGCTGGCGCAGCGCGATCTCCGGGCACTTGTGGCTCTTGGCGTGCGGCCGCAGACGCAGCTCGCGGCCGCTCAGGGCGGCCGCCATGCGTTGCAGGTTGCGCTCGAAGGCATCGAGGTCCAGCACGAGTGCGGGCGTGTCGACGTCGGCCAGCGCGTCGCCGGGCCGGGCGGCTTTCCAGGGGCTCATGCCTGTTCCTTCAGTCGACGCGCGCGCCGGAGAACTTGACGATCTTCGCCCACTTCACGGTCTCGCTCCGGGAGAGCTGGAGAAACTCCTCGGGCGAGCTCGGCGCCGTCTCCGCGCCCAGCGACCGGAAGCGCTCGCGCACCGCCGGGCTGGCGAGCGCGGTGCGCAATTCGGCGTTGAGCCGGGCGACGACGTCCTTGGGCAGGTGGGCCGGCCCGACCAGGCCGCCCCACGCGATCACCTCGAAGCCGGGCACGCCCGATTCCGCGATGGTGGGGATGTCCGGATAGGCGGGCGAGCGCTGCGGCGACGAGATGCCGAGCGCCCGCACCTTGCCCGCCTGCACCAGCGGGCCCGACACCGGAGTGTTGACCATCATCAGCTGGATCCCGCCGCCGATCAGGTCGGTGACCGCGGAGGTCGCGGCGCGATAGGGCACGTGCAGCAGGTGCGTTCCGGTCATGGCCTTGAACAGTTCGACGCCGAGATGCGCGGTGGTGCCGTTGCCGTCCGACGCGAAAGCCAGCTTGCCCGGGTTCTTCCTGGCGTAGGCAATGAGCTCCTGCATGGTCTTCACCGGCACGTCGTTGTTGACGATCATGAGGTTGGACACGCGCAGGGCGTTGCCGACGAGGGTGAGGTCCTTCTCGACCTCGTAGGGGATGTTGGCCAGCAGCGACTTGTTGGTGGCCAGGGAGACCACGTTGGCGTAGGCCAGCGTGTAGCCGTCGGGGGCCGACTTGACCAGTTCCATCGTGCCGATCACGTAGGAGCCGCCGGGCTTGTTGTCGATCACCACCGGCACGCCCATCTGCACCGACAGCTGCTGTCCCAGGGCACGCATCAGCGCATCGGGCGCGCCGCCCGGGGCGGACGGCACGATCAGCCGGATCGGCTTGTCGGGATAGGCGGCGAGCGCCGGCAGCGCGGCGGCCAGGCCGGCGAGGAAGATGGCCCGAAGCAGGATTCGTCTGAGCATGGAGAGCCTTCATGAAGTGACAAGTGGAGCGGCGAACCGGCGTCAGTCGCGCGGCGCGCCGAGCCGGCCGCCGCAGGCGGGCCGGCGCGCAGTGAGCAAGCGGGCGACGGCGTCGGCATAGGCCGCCTCGGAGTCGTCGCGCGGGTCGTAGCCCAGCACGCGGCGGGCCGACTCCAGCGACCAGAACGCGCGGGTGTTGTCCGAGATGCCGTAGGCCACGACCCAAGGGACGGCGCCCGCGGCCAGCGCCAGGGGCGATTCGACCGCGCAGCGAAAAAGCCTGGCGCAATCGCCATCGCTCAGCCAGGCCCCCAGCGCCCGTTTGAACGCGGCCACTCCCTGGGGCCGCGGCAGGCCCGAGCGCGGCGCAGCAGCGCCCGGCTGGTGGCGCGCGACGTCGATCGGATAGGGCGAGCCGATGCGCAGCATCACCATCTCGAGCTGCCGCCCGAAGGTGCCGCAGGCATACGGGTAGGCCAGGAGCTCGTAGGAGGCCTTGGACCAGCCGTAGAAGTTGTCGGACAGCGGCAGGTCCTCGGGGTAGACCACCTCGCGCTGCAGCCGGTGCACCTGCGTGTGCTCGTACCAGTCGGAGGCGTGGTTGGACGAGACGACCACCACCCGCCTGACCCCTGCCTCCAGCGCGCAGCGGTACACGCGCTGCGCCATCCGCACGTTGTCCAGTTCGGCGTCGAAGCGCTCGATGTGCGGCGGCTCCACGCTGTAGACGTCCTGCTCGCCCGAAGGGATGTAGGCGCTGTGGACGACGGTGTCCACGCCGCGGAACAAGGCCGCCAGCGCGGTCCCGCCCGCCTCCAGCAGGCTCGTGCGCAGGAAGCTCGCGCCCGGCGGCATCCGTGCGGGTTCCCTCAGGTCCGCCAGCACCAGTTCGTGCCGGCCCTCGAGCCCCGGCATCGCCAGCGTGGCGACGTGCCCCGCGGCGCCGGTGACGAGTACTTTCATGCGGAGGCCCTCCTTTGGCCGAGCGCGTGCGCGATCCAGTCGAGCCGGTTCAAGGGCATCATCGCGTAGTGATAGAAGGCAACGCCGGTGGCGGCGGATTCGAGGACGGCGGAAACCTTCTGCACGAAGTTGTCCTCGTTGCGGCAGTCCGGCAGCAGCGGCCGCAGCGCCACCGACCAGGCCGCGCCCTCCCCCAGCGCCTGGGCATAGCTCGCCAGCATGGCACGCAGCCGCTGCGGCGTGTCGACATAAGCGAGCACCGCGAAACGGTCGCACGCGGCTGCGACCGCCCGCACGTCCACGCCCAGCTTGTGCGAGGACAGCCTCACGTCCTCGTCCGCGCTGGTGCCGGCCATCACGTGCGACATGGCGCCGCCGTGGTCGATGAAGGTGAGTTCGACGCCCGAGCCGGCCAGCGCCTGGCGCACCTCGGCCACCAGGCCCGTGACCACCTGCGCCCGCATCCCTGCGTACGCCGCGAGTTCGCTGCGCGCGTCCGGCCCCAGCAGGCCGACCGTCGGGCCGGCGGCAAGCTGCCCGGCCCAGACCGGCTCCAAGGCGCTGCGCACGGCCGCGGCGAGCCGGTCCGCATCGATCCCCGCGTTGCGCCCCGCGCGCCGGCAGTGGTCGCAGAAGCACAGGCCCATCAGCGTGCGGGCTTGCGGCGGCAGCTCGATCAGGTAGCGCTCGTGGTGCTCGCCGTGCTCGAGCGGCCGGTAGTGCAGGCTCTCGGCCATGAGGCTCCTGACCGGGTAGCGCGAGAGGTCCGCCGCCAGCTCGCGGCAGTAGTCGCGCACGCGCGGATTCGCCGGGCACAGGTCGGTGAGGTACGGGTCGCCATAGGCGTTGCGCGTGGCGCAGTCCGGGTGGGCGGTGGCCAGCAGGGAGTTGTGCAGGAAGATGGTCCAGGCATCGACGACCATGCCGCGCCGCTGCGCGCCGTCGCACAGCGAGGCCAGCACGTCGGCGCCGCCGGCGGCCGCCGCCGGTTGCGGCGCCAGGCCGCTGCGGTAACGGCCCGGCGTCGGCTCGAACCAGGCCACGTCGCCTTCGTGCCGGTGCACGTGGTAGCGCGGGTTGTGCGGGAACACGTCGCGTGCGTCGTGGTAGGTGGCGGCCAGCGCCACGCCGCCGAGCCCGGCGCGGCCTTGCAGGTTGTCGAGCACGGCGTCCTGGCCTTCGCCCAGGAGGTCCGTTGCGAACACGAACGCGGAAGTCTGCAGCGCTTGCATGCCGCTCCTAGTACCAGAGGGCCTTGTCGACCACGTTGCGCAGGGGCAGCCCCGCCGCGAAGCGCTGCGCGTTGTCGCACAGCACGCCCAGGCGGCGCTCCACGATGTGCGGGCCCACCACGGCCACGTGCGGCGTCAGCAGGGCGCGCGGCTCGCGCCACAGCGGATGCGCCGGCGGCAGCGGCTCCTGCTCGAACACGTCGAGCGCCGCGCCGCGCAGACGCTCGCCGCGCAGCGCCTCGGCCAGGGCATCGAGCCGCACCGTGGCGCCGCGGCCGATGTTCACCAGCACGGCGTCCGGGCGCATCAAGGCCAGCCGGCGCGCGTCGATGAGGCCTTCGCTCTGCGGCGTATGCGGCAAGGTGAGCACCACGGCATCCGCGGTGGGCAGCAGCCGGTCCAGCTCCTCCGCGCCGAACAGGGCCGCGACGCCGGGCGGCGCATCGGTGCGGCGCGGATCGATCCCCACGACCTGCGCGCCGAAGGCGGCGACCATGCGCGCGATCTCCGCCCCGATGCCGCCGACGCCGACCACGACGACGGTGCTCTCCGGCAGATTGAGCACATCCTCGTCGGCCAGGTGGCGGGACCATTCGGCGCGTGCCTGCTGGCGTAGGTAGCGGGGCAAGCCGCGCGCCAGCGCCAGCAGCATCGCCACCGCGTGGATCGCGACATGATCGTTGTAGATGCCGCGGAAGTTGGTCACCTGCACCGGGTGCGCCACCAGCTCGGGGAAGAAGTAGCCGGCCGGCGGTGCCGCCATGGGCGCCTGCAGCCAGGCCAGCCGGCGCGCGGCCGCCAGCAGCTGGGCGTCGAGCGTGCCGAACACTGCATCGGCATGGGCAAGCAGCCGCAGGGCCTCGGGGCGATCCCGCGCCACGGAGACTTCCAGTCCGGGCGCGGCCGCGGCCACCGCTTGCGCCCACGCCTGCACCGGCGCATCTTCCCAGGCCAGCATGAGCAGGTGACGGCTCATGAGGGGATCCCCGTGCGCGTATCGACCTGGTTGACCCATTCGCCGGCGCCATGGAAGGCGGCGAGGTTCTGCCGGAACAGCACGCCCCAGCGCGGGCCGTAGCCCGGGCTGTCGCCGGCGTTGTGCGCCGTGAGGACGACATTGGGCAGATCCCACAGCGGCGAGCCGGCAGGCAGCGGCTCGACGGCCGTGACGTCCAGGCCGGCGCCGCGCAGGCGCCCCACGCTCAGCGCATGGACCAGCGCGGGTTCGTCGATCAGGCTGCCCCGGCCCACGTTGACGATCCAGCCGGCGCCCAGCCGCTCCAGTTCTTCCGCCCCCACGATCCAGCGCTTGTCGGGTGTGGCGGGGGCGCAGAGCAGGAGGATGTCGGCCCAGTCGCAGAGCTGCGGCAACTGGGCCACGCCGCGCACATCGGCCACGCAGCCGCGGTAGCTTTGCGGGTTGCGCTTGACGCCGGCGAGCTGCAGGCCCCAGCCCTGGGCGCGCCTCGCGACCTCCTCGCCGATGCGCCCGAGTCCGACGATCGCGAGCTTCTTGCCGGCGAGCTCCTCGCCCGGCAGCGCCTGCCAGCGATGCCGCTCCATGTGCCGCACCGCCTCGCCGACGCGGCGCGTGAGCGACAGCATCAGCGCGAACGCGTGTTCGGCCACGCAGGCCGCGTGCACGCCGGCGGCCGTCGTCAGCGCGATCCGGCGCTCGCTGAACGCCGCCAGCGGGTATTGCTCGATTCCCGCCCCCATGCCGGCGATCCAGCGCAGCGAAGGCCGCAGGAAGGCATCCTTCCAGATGTACGTCGCCAGCACGTGGGCACCGGCGTCGAGTGCGCGCACCACGCCGTCCTCGTCGGCGGGAGTGTGCAGCCGGACCTGCGGAAGGCTGCGCAGGAACGCCTCGACTCCCGGGGGGCGCTGCGGGTGCAGGACGACGTCGGTCGGGGCGCTCACAATGCGGCCTCCGGGCGGGCGCCGCTGCTGTGGCGCGGGTCGAGCACGTCGCGGATCGCATCTCCCAGCACGTTGAAGGCCAGCATCAAGGCGACCAGCGCCACCATCGGCGCCACCGTGAGCCAGGGAGCGATGGTGATGAAGTCGCGCGCCTTGGACAGCATGCTGCCCCAGTCGGCCTGCGGCGGACTCACGCCCAGGCCCAGGAAGCTCAGGGAGGCATACGCCAGCTGCGCCGTGGACATGCTCAAGGCGGCCAGCACGATCACCGACGGCATGACGTTGGGAAGCATGTGGCGCACCAGGATGGCGGGCGTCGTCACCCCGGCGAGGCGCGCGGCGTCGAGGTATTCGCTGCTCTTGACACCGAGCGCGCTCGCCCGGGCGATGCGGGCGAAGCGCGGGGTGTACACGATGGCGATCGCCAGCACGGCGTTGACGAGACCGGGGCCGAGCACGGCCACGATGATGATGGCCAGCAGCAAGGTCGGGAAGGCGAACAGGACGTCCTGGCTGCGGTTCAGGACCGTGTCGATCTTGCCGCCGAAATACCCGCCCACCACGCCGATGGCCACCCCGGCGACGGCGGCGACGGCCACCGACAGGAACGCCACGACCACCGCGATGCGCGAGCCGTCGATGACGCGGCTGAAGGTGTCGCGCCCGAGTTCGTCGGTGCCGAACAGATGCCGCCAGGTCGGGCCTGACAGCGTGCTGGCCAGTTCGCCGACGTTGGAGTCGTATGGCATCACCAGACGCCCGGCCAGGGCAAGGAAGACGAACAGGGCCAGCACGGCGACGCCGAACACGCCGCCGCGATGCCGCAGCAGCTCGAACACGAATCCCTCGCGCCGCAGCCTGGCGGGAGCGGTCGCCGCCGGGGCGGGCAGGTCGGTGGCTTGGTCGGAAGTCATCGCGGCCTCTGGCGCGGGTCGAGCACCGGGTACAACATGTCGACCAGTGCGTTGATGAAGACAAAACTCACCGCGAACACCAGCGTCGTGGCGGTGACCATCGGGTAGTCGCGCGTGGCGATCGCCTCCAGCATCCCGCGGCCCAGGCCCGGCAGGCTGAAGATCTGTTCGACCACGATCAGCCCGCCCAGCATGACGCCGAACTGGAAGCCGATGAAGGTGACGATGGGAGGCAGCGCATTGCGCAGCGCGTGCAGGTAGTAGATGCGCTGCAGGCGCACGCCCGAAGCGCGCGCCGTGACGATGAACGGATCGCCCAGCACCTCCAGCATGGCGCTGCGGGTCATCTGCATGGTCATCGCGGTGATCGGCAGCGTGATCGTCAGCAGCGGCATCACCATCGAGCGGATGTGGGCCCCCGGGTCCTGCGACCAGGCGGTGAACGACACGCGGAACAGGTCCGGGGCCAGCCGCGAGCCCACCAGCAGCACCAGGATGCCGACCACGAAGGTGGGCACCGAAAACGCGACCAGCAGCTGCGAGCGGATCAGCACGTCGAGCCGGCGGTTCGCGTGCACCGCCGCGAGCACGCCCGCCGGCAGCCCGAGGGCGGTGGAGAAGAACAGGCACAGCAGCGCCAGCTCCACCGACACGGGGATCTGCTGCGCCAGGTCGGCGGTGACGCTGCGGCCGGTGATCGGCGAAGTGCCGAAATCGCCGCGCAGTGCGTTGCCCAGCCAGCGCACGTACTGCACGGGCAGCGGCTGGTCCAATCCGAGGTCCGCGCGCACCTTCGCGAACTGCTCCTCGGTCGCGCCCTCCTGGCCGACGATCACGCTGGTGAGGTCGCCGGGAATGAGCGAGCCCATCGCGAATACCAGCACCGAGACCGCCAGCAGCACGGAGAACATGGCGCCCAGGCGCGCCAGCAGCAGCCTCGTCATGCGAACACCTGCGCAGGCGTGCCGCCGGCGGCGGCGTCGCCGCGCGCCAGCCGTTCGGCCGCATCGGGGACGTGGCAGGCCACCAGGTGGCCGCCGCCGCTGTCCTGCAGGGGCGGCGCCGTGGCCGCGCAACGCTCGGTCGCCAGCGGGCAGCGCGTGCGGAACCGGCAGCCCGAGGGTGGGTTCATCGGGCTGGGCACGTCGCCGCGCAGCACCAGTCCCGAGCGCCCGCGCTCCACGACGGGATCCGGCAGCAGGGTGGCATTGCGCAGCGCGATCGAGTACGGATGGCGGGGCTGCGCTGCGAACACCGAAGCCGCGGCCGTCTCCACCACCTCGCCGAGGTACATCACCATCACGCGGTGGCTGATTGCCTGCACGGCGGCCAGGTCGTGGCTGATGAAGACATAGGAGGTGCCCAGGCGCGCCTGCAGGTCCACCAGCAGGTTGAGGATCTGCGCCTGCAGGGAGATGTCGAGCGAGGCCACCGCCTCGTCGTGCACCACGAGCTTCGGGTTGGCGATCAGCGCGCGCGCGATCGAGGCGCGCTGCTGCTGGCCGCCGGACATCTGGTGCGGCATGCGCAGCGCCATCTTCGGGTTCAGGCCGACGAGGGCGAGCATGCGCGCCACCTCCTCGTCGGTCCTGCGCACGCCGCGCGCCTGCAGCGGCTCGGCGACGCTCGCGCCCAGGGTGCGCCGTGGATTCATGGATCCCGCAGGGTTCTGGAACACCATCTGGAACTGGCGCCGCCGCTCGCGGCCGGCTGCGCCGGCTTCCCAGATGTCACCGCCGTCGAGATGGATGCTGCCGGCGGTGGGCTCGAGCAGGCCCACGATCAGGCGCGCCAGGGTGGACTTGCCGCAGCCCGACTCGCCGACCACGCCCAGTGTCTCTCCGGCGCCCAGCGTGAGCGACACGCCGTCGACGGCGCGCAGCGTTCCGGCGGGGTGGCCGGCCGCCGCACGGATGCGGAAGTGGCGCTGCACGCCGCGCACTTCCAGCAGGGGCTTCACTTCAGGCATGGGCCGTCTCCCGTGCCGGCCCGGGCTGCGCGCCCAGCGGCACGCCGTCCTGGGCGACCCAGCAGCGCGTGAAGTGGCCCGGCGCCACCTCCTTCAGTTCGGGATGGGCCCCGCAGCGCACCTGCGCGAAGGCGCAGCGCTCGCGGAAGCGGCAGCCTCGCGGCAGCGCCGCCATGTCCGGCGGCGCACCCGGCAGCGTCGGCAGCTGCCCGCGCGGCTGGTCGATGCGCGGGATGGACCGCAGCAGCCCGCGCGTATAGGGATGGCGCGAGTCGGCGAACAGCTCGCGCACCGGCGCCTGCTCCACGATCTCGCCCGCGTACATCACGGCCACGCGGTCGCACATCCTGGCGATCACCCCCATGTTGTGCGTGATCAGCAGCAGCGCCGTTCCGTGCTCGTGCGTGAGCTTCTTCATCAGGTCCAGCACCTGGGCCTGGATGGTGACGTCCAGCGCGGTGGTCGGCTCGTCGGCGATCAGCAGCTGCGGGTCGTTGAGCATGCCCATCGCGATCACGACGCGCTGGCGCATGCCGCCGGACATCTGGTGCGGATAGGACGCGGCCTGCCGCACGGGGTCCGGCATGCCCACGTCCGCGAGGGCACTGTGGATGGCCGCGGGCTTGCGGGCGGTGCGGCCATGCGCGTCGAGCACCTCGCCCATCTGCCAGCCGACGCTGAACACCGGGTTGAGCGCCGTCATCGGGTTCTGGAACACGAGGCTGGCCTGGGTGCCGCGCACTTCGCGCATCTTCTCCTCGTCGAGCGCCAGCAGGTTCACGCCATTGAGTTCGACCGAGCCGGACTCGGTGCGGCCGGGTGGCGCCACCAGCCGCAGCACCGACATGGCCGTGACGCTCTTGCCCGAGCCGGACTCGCCGACCAGCCCCAGGGTCTCGCCCCGGCCGACGGTGAACGAGACGTCGTCCACCGCCGTCACCGTGCCGTAGCCGGTGCGAAAACGCGTCGTGAGGCGATCGACCCTGAGGACGGGCTGCGTCACCGCGCTCACTTCAGCGCGACGCCGGCCAGGAAGGTGCGCGAAAGCGTCGGATCGGGAGCGGCGGACTTCACCTTCCTGCCGTACGCGACCCAGGCGTGGCGCGCGGCGATCGTGATGTCCGGGAACACCAGCTCGTCCTCCAGCGCGGCCAGCCTGGCCAGCTGCAAGGGGTAGTCCTCGGGGGATGCGGCCTGCGCCCTGGCGATCTGCGCGTCGACTTCGGCGGGGTTGGGACCCTGCCGGCCGGGGCGCGGCATCAGGTAGAACATCGGGTCGGCCTGGAAGGCGTACTCGTTGTCCATGATCTGGTAGTCGGCCTTGTTCTGCTTGTCCAGCCAGACGGCGTTCTGGTTGGCCTGGATGGTGACGCGGATGTCGGCCTGCGCGAGCTGGGTCTTGAGCAGTTCCGCGAACCGGTCCAGGTAGCTGGACCAGCCGGCCAGGTGGTTCAGCGTGATGTCCAGGCCCTTCGGATGGCCCGCCTTGGCCAGCAGCGCCTTGGCCTGGGCGACGTCGTGCTTGTGGTACTTGAGCGCGTCCATCCTGGGCGCCCAGGTGTACGAGGGCGGCAGCTGCGCGCTCGGCACGGCCTCGCCGAGGAAGGCGCCCTGCACCATCGCCTGGCGGTTGATCGCCAGCGATATCGCGCGGCGGACATCGACGTTGTCGAAGGGCGCGCGATTGGTGGCGATGTTCAGGCGAATGGTGTTGGTGGAGGGCACCTGCACCACGGTGACGGCGGAGTCACCCTTCAGTTGCAGCTTGCCTTCGGCGCTCGGGAACATCAGATCGATCTGGCCCGACTTGAGCGCGGCGATCTGCGCCGATTGCTCCGGCATGTAGCGGATGGTCAGGTCCGAAACCCTGGCGGCCGCCTCCTTGTTCCAGTAGTTGTCGTGGCGCTTGAGCACCAGCTGCTGGTTGGGCGTGTACGACACCATCTTGAAGGGGCCCGTGCCCATCATCTCGCGCCTGGGATCGTGCGCCTGGGCCCACTTCTGGCTCAGGATGGCGGAGCCGACGACGAAGGGGCTCCCCAGGTTCAGCAGGAAGCCGGCATCGGGCTGCTTGAGCTTGAAGCGCACGCGCTTGTCGTCGACCCTGGTGACGGACTCGAGCGTCTTGAAGCGGTCCTTGGCGTAGGGCAGGCCCTTCTCGTTCAGGCGCTGGAACGAGAACACGACATCCTCCGCCGTGAGCGGCGTGCCGTCGGAGAACCTGACGCCTTCCCGCAGCGTGAAGTCGAACGTGGTCTGCGCCTTGTCGACGGTCCAACTGGTGGCGAGGACGGGCAGGATCTTGCCGGACACGTCCGCGCGCACCAGCCCCTCGTACACCAGCTGCCACATGTACCAGGTGCGGATCTGCGAAGACTGGGTCGGGTCGAACGTCTGCGGCACCACGTCTTCCGCCACCACTAGCGTGCCGCTGCGTGCGGCTGCATCCTGCGCCATGGAGGGAGCGGCCGCGAGCAGGCCGAGGCACAGCACGCTGGCGACACGGAGAAGCTGAAGTCTCATCTGGATTCCTTCGTGCGATGGGCCGGAGGTCCGGTTCGGGCCGCCAGCGGAGGCCCGAAGTTACGCCAGCCGATTCACAAGGAAAACGGGGAACATCTAACTTCATCCTGAAGGAGCGCTAACGAATCGAAAGCGCATTCCCCTGGCAACCAGAGGTCCGGCAGCCGTCCGATGCCTGGATCTGCGCGCCGTGCCCGGTGGCGCGGACTCCGTGCAGGCCCCGGTCCGTCACCTTGGTCGGATAGTTCGCCCTCCTGCGAAGAGCCTCCGACACTCGAGCCGCAAGCGTCGTGCTCCGCTGCTTGTCGGGCCGCGCACTCGCACTGCCGGCGGCGAACACGCGCGCGGTCGCACCCGTCAGCGCCCGGCTTCGGGCACGTAGACGATCGAGCCGTCCTTCATGCGGTAGGCGACGCCGGCCTTCTCGCCGTCGCCGCTGCCGATGGCGCCGCTCGCCTTGTAGCGCTCCACCTTCTCACCCTTCTTCACCACGATCTCCATGTTCGGCTTGCCGGGGTCGGTGATGACGGTGGTGTCGCGCTTGCTGAAGGGGTTGATCAGCGGATTCTGCGCCACCGTCACCAGCAGCGCCGCGATGATCACCAGGAAGAGGTCGATCAGGTTGACGACCGACAGGATCGGGTCTTCCGATTCGGGTTCGTGCAGCAGCTTGAGGGCCATGCCGTGCTCCTCAGGCCGCCGCCGCGGCACCGCGCGCGATCTGCACGATCTCCTCGGCCAGCCAGCGGCGCCGCACGTTGGCGACCCAGAAGGTGATGGCGGCGGCGATCAGCGCCAGGATCACCGCGGAGAAGGCGACGGTGAGGTTCTGCGAAACGCGGCCGAGGTCGCCGTCGGACAGGCCCTTGAGCGCCGGCCCCATCGGGATCATGGTGGCGACCAGGCCCAGCAGCGGCGTGACGCGGCTGGCGATGCGCGGGCCTTCCATGAGGCGGTGCGCCAGCAGGTCCAGTTCGTCCTCGCTGAGCGCGTTGGAGCCGGCGGCCCGCTGCAGCGCGAGCAGCGGCCGGCCGCCGCCGCCGCGCCGGCGCCAGGCCAGCATGGCGAACTCGCCCAGCACCCAGAAGGCGTAGAGGAACAGCAGCGCGATCAGCAGCAGCGTGGGAAACAGGAACAGCTGCGAGACGCTGTACATCGTGTTTTCGAGCAGGGTGGCCATCGTGAGGTCCTTGTGTGCGACGGAATCGGAAGGGGTCAGGCGGGCTGCGGGGCCACGGAGGGCAGCGCCCGCACAGGCGGCAGGTGAGCGCGCGCGGCGCGCCAGGCGCCGCCTGCGAAGGCCAGGGCCAGCAGCAGCAGGGCCAACAGGGCGGGCACCGGTGCCGGCGGCGCGGCTGCGGCGGGCGGCACCTTGTCCAGCCGCATGCCGCGGATCGGCGGCGGCACCGGTGCGGGGGCCGGCGCCGGCGGCGCGGCCGCCGGGGCGGCGCCCGCGGCCGGCTCGGCGCGCGCCTGCAGGCCGAAGCCCGCGTCCACGTAGGCGGCGAAGGCCCGGTTGGCGGTGTGCACGTCGAAGCGCCGGGCCAGCTCGCGGTAGCGCGCCTTCAGCTCCGCCACGCTGGCGGGGTCGGCTTGCCACTGGCCCTGGCGCGCGGCCTCCAGCATGCGCTCCATGACCTGCGCCAGCGCGTGCGGGTTGTTGGCCTCGAACCAGTTCTTCAGCCCCAGCTGGTGCTTGTCGCGCACGTAGACGTCCATGAACTCCTGCCATTGGTCGTGCCGCACGATCTCGCGCGCCACGCTCTGCCAGCCGGCGAAGTTGTTGACGCCGTCCAGCACCTGCAGCGTGCCGGCGTAGCCCTCCGCCATCAGGCCGGCGATGTGGCCGGGATGGAAGTTGCGCGTGGCCAGTTCCTTGGCGAGGAACTGCGCCGCGCCCTCGACGCGCGACGCGCCGGCGCTGCGCAGGTTGCTGATGTACAGCTGGGGCGCCTTGCCATCGAGGTGGCGCACCGCCAGCCCGATGCCGCCCAGGTACTGGAAGGGGTCGTCGGTGGTGAGCATGCCGTACAGGTTGCTGGTGCGGGCCAGCACCGCGCCCTCGGTGCCGCGCAGTTGTTCGGCGTAGAGATTGAGGTTCTGGTGGCTCGCGCCGGCGCCGCGCGCGCCCCACTCGGCCTCGTCGGGGCCGTAGGCGAACTGCATGCGCGAGAGATAGAGCTGTGCCAGCTTGCGGTCGCCTTCGGCCTGGTTGTTCCAGGTGTCGGTGGCCAGCGCCGCGTCGTCCAGCCCGGTGCCGTAGCGGCCGGACTCCGAGGAGAAGATGCGCGTCTGCGCCGCGCGCCGGGCCTGCGCCTCGCCGACGCCGCGCGCGCGCAGGCGCGCCGCGATGGCCGCGGTGTTGCTCGCCACGGCGTTGTCCGCTTCGTCCGCCTGCGCCGCGAGCTGCGCGGCGCGCGCCAGCTGCCGCATCACGTTGGGGAAGTGGTCGCGGTACAGGCCGGTGGCGGACAGCACCACGTCCACCCGCGGGCGGCCCAGCTGCGCGCGCGGGATCAGCTTGACGTCGGTCACGCGGCCGCCGGCGTCCCACACCGGCTCCACGCCCAGCGCGTACAGGGCCTGCGCCTCCAGCAGGCCGAAGTGGCGCATCGTCTCCACCGACCACAGCGTGAAGGCCAGCTTGCGCGGCACCTTGCCGGTCTGCTGGCGATGGGTGTCCAGCAGCTGGTCCAGCGCCAGCTTGCCGGCCGCCCAGGCGGCGGGTGTCGGCACGCGGCTCGGATCGAAGCCGTAGAGGTTGCGGCCGGTCGGCAGCGCGTCCGGGTTCTTGATCGGGTCGCCGCCGTAGCTGGTGGGGATGTAGCGCCCGGCCAGGCCGGCGAGCAGCGCGCGCAGCTCGTTGTCGGCCCCCAGCGCCTCGTACCACACCCGCGCCTGCGCCAGCCGGGCCCGGGCGGTGGCCGGCAAGCGGTCCGGGACCGTGCCGTCCCGGACCGCTGCCGCCAACACGCGATAGGGGGTGGACTCCGGCAGGCGCTTCCAGTCGCCCACCAGCATTTCGTCCGCCTCCTCGCCCGGCCCCGCGGCCTCCTCCCAGAACGGCTTGCCCAGCATGGCCAGCACCGTCGCCAGCCGCCAGGTCTGCGCGCTGCCGGCGCCGAAGGTGTGCAGGCCCATGGGCTGCGCGGTGCGGGCGAGTTCGTGCAGGTGGTCGTGCACGAGGTTCAGGAAGGCCGGGAACTCGCGCTCGATGCGCTCGGCGCTCCAGCCCAGGTCGCGGTCGATCCGCTCGCGCCGCACGCCCTCCAGGAACTGGCGCTTCAGCTGCTCCTTCACCCCGCCCTCGTCCTGCGCCAGCCAGGCATGCAGCGTGTCGTGGATGCGGGTGAGTGCGTCGTGCAGGCCCGCCGGTGCCATCGGCGGCGTCTGGTGGCTCACGATCACGGCGCGGCCGCGGCGCTTGGCCTGCGTGGCCTCGCCGATGTTGTCCACGATGTAGGGATAGAGCACCGGCACGTCGCCGACGGCCAGCATCGGCCAGTCGTACACCGACAGGCCGCGCTCCTTGCCGGGCAGCCACTCCTGGGTGCCGTGGGTGCCGAAGTGCACCAGCGCGTCGGCGCCGAACTGCTCGCGCGCCCACAGGTAGACGGCCAGGTAGAAGTGCGGCGGCACCGCGCTGCTGGAGTGGTACAGCGCCTTCTCGCGCTCGCTGCCGCGCTCGTCGCGCCCCGGCTGCGGCAGCAGCGTGACCTGGCCGAGCCGCACGCGCGGCACCACGAAGAAAGGCTCGCCGCCGTCGGACAGGACCATCGTGGAGCGCTCGGGCGCGCCCCAGCGCTGCTGCAGCGCCTGTTGCACCTGCGGCGGCAGCGACTGCAGCCAGGCGCGGTAGCGCGCCACCGGCAGCCGTTCGGCCAGGCCGTCGCGCAGCAGCGCGCGCAGCACCTCGCGGTCCTCCGGCGGGCGGTAGGCCGGCGCCAGCAGCCGCTGCAGCAAGGCGGTGAGCGGCGCCTCCGCCATCTCCTCGGTGCGGTAGCCGTCCTGCTGCAGGGCCGACAAGGTGCCGCTCAGGCTGCGCGGCAGGTTCATGAAGGAGGCCGAGAGGTTCTTCTCGCCGGCCGGGTAGTTCCAGAAGAAGATCGCGACCTTCTTGTCCGCCGCCGCCTTGCGCTGCAGCTTGACCAGGTTGAGCGCCTTGGCGGCCACCGCCGCGGCCTGCGGCGCGATCGGCACGACCTGCTCGTCGCCGGCGCGGGTGGCCATGGCGATCTGGATGTCGGCGATGCCGGTGTATTCGGCCTGCGCCAGGTAGAAGGGCACGTCCATCAGCTGCACGCCCTGCGGGTCGGCCTGCCAGGCGGCGGCGTCGCCGCGCCGGTAGGCCATGGCCTGGATCACCGGCAGGCCGAGCGCCTCGAACTCCTTGCGCCGGCCTTCGGGATTGAGCGTGATCTGGGTGTTGATCACGGCGTCGGCGACGACGCGGCCCTCCACCGTGACCATGCGCTGCACGCCGTCGGCGTCCATGACCGGGCTGTAGAAGGGCAGCGCCACGGCGCCGCCCGCTTCGATGCGCGCGATCAGGTCGTCGAGGAAGGCCGTCTGCTCCGCCGCGATGCTCTGCTGGTGGAAGGCGATCGCTATCACCGGCGGCCGCGGCCCGGACGCGATCCCCTTCCACGCAAGGTACTGCGCGGGGCTCGGCAGCACGAGCTGCGGCAGGCGCGGATGGTAGATGCCGGCGGTGGGAAACACCATCGGCTCGGGCAGCGCGGCCCAGGCCCGGCCGGCCGGCTCGCGCAGCCAGGCGGCGAGCGTGCGCAGCAGGTTGTCCGCGTTGGCCCGGCCGCCGTTGACGTAGTAGGCGTGCAGGCGCTGCGCCAGCGCTTCGTCCAGGCCGCCGCCGGGCCTCGGCGCGGCGGTGGCCAGCCACACGTGCGGGCGGCGCGCCAGCGCCGGCAGGGCCGCGGCCAGGCGCGCGCGCACGGCCTCTTCCATGTGCGGGCGCGGGGTGTCGAACAGCACGAGGTCGAAGCCGTCCCAGAAGGCGGGGCCAACCGCGGAGGGCGCGAGCTTTTCCACGTAGCGCGCCTCGATGCGCAGGCCCAGCGGCTCGGCGTCGCGCGCCAGGGCGGTGAACTTGCCGGGCGCCACCGGGCTGGTGGTGACGATCAGCACCTGGCCGGCGCTCGCGGCAATGGAGAGCGTGGCGAGCGCGAGCGCGCACAGCCAGCGCCAGGCGGCGCGCAGGGCCCCGCTCACGCCGGTTCTCCCGGCGCGGCCAGCCGCGCGGCGGCTTCGGCCAGTGCGCGCTCGAGCGCGCTGCGGCTGGGCGTCTCGACGAACAGGCACGGCGTTCCGGTGCGCTTGCAGTGGTCCTTCACGCGCCAGTACGCCCCATGGCTGATGCAGCCGGTCTGGCAGATGACGAGGTCGGCGGCGCGCAGGGTCTCCTCCAGCCGCGCGGCCTTGTCGCCGTCGTCGCCGTCGTGGTGCAAGAAGCGCGCGCCGGCCCGTTGCACGGTGTGCCGGTACATCGGCACGCTGGCCGGGCGGCCGCCCACGCACAGCACGGCGCAGTCACCCAGGCGGCAGGCCGGGGCGGCGGCGGGCGCGGCCCTTTCCGGTTCGCGTGCCGCGGGCTCGGGTACGCGGGCCTCGGCGCGTTCGCGCACGCGCGCCAGTTCGCCGCGCGTGCGCTCCAGCTCGGCCTGCAGGTCCTCCGCCCGGCGGGCCAGCCGCTCCCCTTCGCGCTGCAGCTGCGCCTGCGTGCGCAGGGCCGCGGAGGCGTGCTGCAGCGCCTGCAGTTCCTCCTCGCGCTGCGCCAGCAGCGTGTCGCGGCCGATCAGCTCGGCGCGCAGGCGCAGGAGCTCGCCTTCCAGCGCCTGCATGCGGCGCGCCGCCTGCGCCGACTGGCCCTGCAGCCGGCCCTGTGCATCGGCCAGCTGCTGCGCGAGCGCGGCCTTCTCGGCCAGCGCGGCGTCGAGGCGGCGCACCTCGACGCGCTCGCGCGTGCCGATCTGGTGCTGCAGCATGTGCACCTCGCCGATCACCTGCTGCGACAGCGCCGCATCGCAGCGCGGATGCGTCAGCGTGGCCCAGAGCGCGCCCGCGAGCTCCGGCCCCTGCGCCTGCGCACGCCACCAAGCTGCCAGCGCCTGCGCGTCGCGCGCCTCCGAGGCGCGGTGGACGGCGGGCCGGTAACGGCTCTCCAGCTCCTTCTGCAAGGCCTCGGAGAGCGGACTGCGCGAGCGGCCCGCCGCGACGACGGCACCGTGCAGGGCGTAGTCGCAGGCGTAGCTTTCCTGCGGCCAGTGGCGGCCGGCCAGCCGGCGCAAGTCCGCCATCGCCAGGCACACGCCGACCACCGGACAGTGCGCGCCGGCCTCGAGTTCCCACAGGCGCTTGCGCCGCGAGCCCGCGCTCGGAAGGGCCACGCTGACGCGGGTGCCGGGCACGTGCGCGCCCGCCGCGGGCACGAAGCCGCCGGCGCGCTCACCCAGGCCGAGCGCGGAGAAGATGTTCACTTGCGCCATCGCCGCCTCACAGGTCCACGCGCATCGACAGGGCCAGCTTGCGCCCCGACTGCGAATAGAAGTCCACGCCCTGCGGGTTGGGCGCGTCCGCCTGCCGGATGTCGCCCCACTGCCAGTACTTCTGGTCGAACAGGTTGCTGATCCCCAGGATCAGTTGCAGCGACTTGGTCGGCCGCCACCAGAAGGACAGGTCCGTCACGCCGTAGCCGGGCGGGCGGAAGAAGGCGCCGCCGCTGTCGTCGGTGCGGGTCACGGCGCGGGCGGCGCGCAGGCGGGCTTCGGCGCCCCACACGCCGGCGTCGTGCAGCAGGCCCACGCTCAGGCGCGCGGGCTCGACGCTGTTGAGCGGCTGGCCGGTGGAGCGGTTGTCGCCGCGCGCGAAGGCCACGGCGCCATCGAGGCGCCATCCGGGTTGAAGGTCCCAGGCCGCACGCGCTTCGGCGCCGAAGATGCGTGCGCGCGCCTGGTTGACGTTCATGAAGGTGGTGTTCACGCCGGCGACGCAGCGCGGGTCGCCGGGGCACGGCAGTGCGATGCGCTCGATGAAGTTGCGGTAGCGCGTGTCGAACAGCGCGAACTGGCCGTTCCAGCGCGGCGCGTGCAGCTTCACGCCGGCCTCCACACCGATGCTGGTTTCGGGCTCGAGGTCGGGATTGGGGCTGATGGCGTAACCCTGCACCAGGTTGCGGAAGGCGCCGTTCACCTCGTCGTAGTTGGGCGCGCGGAAGCCCCGCACGACCTGTCCGTAGAAGGAGTGCACCTCGCTGGCGCGCCACAGGGCGCCCAGCTTGGGCGACAGCGACGAGGCCGTCTTGCTCACGGCACTGCGGCCGATGGAGCTCAGCACGCCCTGGGACAGCGGGTCGAGCTCGGGCTGGAGCTGGCGCCAGTCGAAGCGCAGCCCCGGCGTGAGGAGCAGCCTGCCGCCCGCGAGGCCCGCGATCTCGTCCTGCACGAAGACGCCGACGGTATCGGTGCGGCCGTTCGGGAAGTCGCGCAGCGGGAACACATCGCCCGCCAGGCTCTTGGCGGCGCTGCCGGTGGTCACGTTGCGCGCCAGCGCATCGCGGAATTCCTCCGTCTTCACGCGCGACACGTCCGCGCCGTATGTCAGCACGTGGTCCAGGCCGCCGGCGCGCAGGGCGGACTCGAACTGCACCGTCCCGCCGACGCCGCTCTGCATGAAGGTGAACTCCTGGTCCACCAGGCAGTTGTTGCCGCGGCCCGCGGCCGCCGAACAGGTCGCGCTGGTGTTCAGGCGCTCCTGCTGGTTGAAGTTGGCGCTCCGGGCGCGCTGCGCGTACAGCTGCGCCTTCATGCGGTCGTAGAAGGCGCCGGCCGGCTGGTGCTCCCAGTCGACGCTGCCGCGCGCCCGCCGGCTCGCGTCGTTGCCGCGCATGGCGGCCACCTTGGGCAGCGCGGTGGACAGGCGCAGCACGTCGACGTCGGCCTCCTGCTGGCGGCCTTCCAGCGTGAAGCCGAACCTGTGCCCGGCCGCCGGCCGCAGCAGCAGCTTGGCGAGCACGCCCTGGTCCTGCACGTCCTGCGGATTGGGCCGGGTGCGCAGGGGCGACACGGTGTCGACGTCGCCCTGGTTGTCGAACTCGTGGGCATCGGTGCGCGTGTACCCGAGCAGGGCCTCCGCCGTGCCGAAGCGCCAGGCACCCAGCAAGGCGTGGGTGCGCCCGTCGTTGGCGCCGTTGATGCCGAAGCGGTAGCGGAAGGCCTGGTCCTTGCCGGCGCCGAGCAGGTCGCTCGGGTCCAGCGTCAGGTAGCCCACGACGCCGCCGATGGCGTCGGAGCCGTACAGGCTGGACGCCGGGCCGCGCAGGATCTCCACCCGCTTGAGGAAGTCGATGGACGTGCCCAGCGGCGCGTTCATCGTGAAGTTGGTCGGCCCGCCGCCGTTGTAGAAGTCGGAGATGCGCACCCCGTCGACCATCTGGGTGACGCGGTTGTCCTCGATGCCGCGGATGTTCACCCGCGTCGCGCCGAAGCGGCGCAGGTCGCGCGGCAGCACGACGCCGGGCTCGTCGCGGAACAGGTCCGCGTCGTCGGCCGGCTGCCGGCGCTCGATGGCGCTGCGCTCGATGGTGGTGATGGTGGCCGGCACATCCTCCGCGGCCGCATCGGTGCGCGTGGCCGTCACGGTGACGGTGCGCAACTGCACTTCGGGCCGGCTCTCCTCGGCCCGGCTCGCCGGCCAGGCGGCCACTGCCAGCGCGAGCGCCGCGCTCAACCTGTTCAGCCTCGACATGAATCCCCTCCGGTGTTCTGCCGCGGCTGGTACGGAAGGCAGGCGCGCGACGATGGCAACAAGGAAGGAGGAAGACGGGGCGTTCAGGGCGCGGCCGTCATGCGGTCGCGCCGTGGACGGACCACGGCATTCCTCGGCTTGCTTGCGCCAAAGCGCTTGCTGGCTCTCCGTACGGGTGCGATTCTAGATGCGAACAGTTCTTATTTGCAACGTCTTGCAGCAATCGCCAATCGGGGGCGACCAGTGGCTGGAAGGGAAACGGTCAATGCGCCGCCGAAGCCGGCGAACAGCCGGTCCTCCAGGTCCGACCGAACCAGGCCTCCGTTGCAACGCCGCCGTTGCGGCCTGGCCCCACGGGATCGAGCAGTTCGGGCATCGACTGGCGCCGCGCTCACGGCGGCGCCATGTCACATCACGCACGCAAGCCGGGCGGCGCAGACCGCGGCAGATCGAACCGGTCTGCGTCCATCACCTTGGCCCAGGCCGCCACGAAGTCCCGCACGAACTGCCCGCCCGCATCGGCGCAGGCATACACCTCCGCCAGTGCCCGCAACTGCGAGTGCGAACCGAAGATCAGGTCCACCCGCGTGGCCGTCCACTTCACGTCGCCCGTCTTGCGGCCGCGTCCCTCGTAGACCGGGTCGGAACCGGCAGCCGGCTGCCATTGCGTGCCCATGTCGAGCAGGTTGACGAAGAAGTCGTTCGTCAGGATGCCCCGCCGATGCGTGAAGACGCCGTGCGGCGATTGCCCGCAGTTGGCCCCCAGCACCCGCAGGCCACCGAGCAGCACCGTCATCTCCGGCGCGGACAGCCCGAGCAGCTGCGCCCGGTCCACCAGCGCCTCCTCGGGCGACAGGCGCGTCTCACCGCGCACGTAGTTGCGGAACCCGTCGGCGAGCGGTTCCAGCGGCGCGAACGATTCGACGTCGGTCTGTTGCTGCGACGCATCCATGCGCCCGGGCGTGAACGGCACGCGGATGTCCTGCCCGCCCGCCTTCGCGGCATCCTCGATCGCGGCACAGCCGCCGAGGACGACCAGGTCGGCGAGCGAGATCTTCCTGCCGTCGCTGCGGGCCGCGTTGAACTTCTCCTGGATCGCCTGGAGCGCACGCAGCACCGTCGCCAGCTGCGCCGGCTCGTTCACCTCCCAGTCCTTCTGCGGCGCCAGCCGGATGCGGGCGCCGTTCGCGCCTCCGCGCTTGTCGGAGCACCTGAAGGTGGAGGCCGAAGCCCAGGCCGTGGCCACCAGTTGCGGAACCGACAGCCCGGAGGCGAGGATGGCCTGCTTCAGCGACGCGACGTCCCTGTCATCCACGAGGTCGTGGTCGATGCCGGGGACGGGGTCCTGCCAGACGAGCGGCTCCACCGGAACGTCGGGGCCGAGATACCGCGCGCGCGGCCCCATGTCGCGGTGCGTCAGCTTGAACCATGCCCGCGCGAAGGCGTCCTCGAACTGGTCCGGGTTCTCGAGGAAGCGGCGCGAGATCTTCTCGTACGCAGGATCGAAGCGCAGCGCAATGTCGGTGGTGAGCATCGCCGGCGCGATCCGCCGGGAGCGGTCATGCGCGTGGGGAACGGTGCCGGCGCCGGCGCCGCCCTTCGGGGCCCACTGGTGTGCCCCCGCCGGACTCTTCGTGAGTTCCCATTCGTAGCCGAACAGGTTCCAGAAGAAGTTGTTGGTCCAGCGGGTCGGCGTGGTCGTCCAGGTCACTTCGATGCCGCTGGTGATCGTGTCGGCTGCCTTGCCGGTGCCGAAGCTGCTCTTCCAGCCGAGACCCTGCTCCTCGATGGGAGCGGCCTCGGGCTCGGGGCCCACGAAGGAAGCAGGGCCGGCGCCGTGCGTCTTGCCGAAGGTGTGGCCGCCGGCAATGAGGGCGACCGTTTCCTCGTCGTTCATCGCCATGCGGGCGAAGGTCTCGCGGATGTCCCGCGCCGCTGCGAGCGGATCCGGGTTGCCGTTCGGCCCTTCGGGGTTGACGTAGATGAGGCCCATCTGCACGGCCGCCAAGGGATTTTCGAGATCGCGCTCGCCGCTGTAGCGCTGGTCCTCCAGCCACTTGCCTTCGGGACCCCAGTACACGTCCAGGTCCGGTTCCCAGACGTCCTCGCGGCCGCCGGCGAAGCCGAAGGTCTTGAACCCCATGGACTCGAGGGCGACGTTGCCGGCGAGGATCATGAGGTCGGCCCAGGAGATCCTGCGCCCGTACTTCTGCTTGACGGGCCAGAGCAGTCGGCGCGCCTTGTCGAGATTGGCGTTGTCCGGCCAGCTGTTCAGGGGTGCAAAGCGCTGCTGGCCGCGGCCGGCACCGCCGCGGCCGTCGTGGATGCGGTAGGTGCCTGCGCTATGCCAGGCCATGCGCACGAAAAGCGGCCCGTAGTGGCCGAAGTCCGCTGGCCACCAGTCCTGCGAATCGGTCATCAAGGCGGCCAGGTCCTTCTTCAGAGCCGCCAGGTCGAGGCTCTTGAACTCCTGGCGATAGTCGAAAGCCTCGCCCATCGGATCGGACAAGGTGGAATGCTGGTGGAGGACGCGCAGGTCCAGTTGGTCGGGCCACCAGTCGCGAGGCAATCGCCTTGCACCGCCCGTGCGCGCCACCGGGCACGCGCCCCTGGTCGTTTGTTCGGACTTTTCGCTCATGTTCGCTCCGTACGGTTGAAGGTGCCGCCAAGACTCCCGGCCGGCAGCCGTGGTGCCAGGAGGGGGCACGACGGACTGCACTGCCGGCTCCAGGCGATTTCAAGCCGTGAAGTCGACCCCATGTTTGACGGCCAGCAACATCCGGCCCGAGCTGCCGCGCTGGCGACTCAGAACGCGACGCGAGCCGCCGCGCGCAGCGTCCGCGGCGCGCCCCTCGCAGGCCAGGATGCGCAACGGGTTGCGCGGGCCTCCCTGCAACCGGCCGATACCCTCCTCCAGGTCCTGCGCACCCGGCGCAGGTGCAGCGCCTTCGTGACTAGCCGGCCAATCGGGAGGCCACGATGGCGCAGGTCACCAGCGCGGAGGTGCCGAGGATGGCGAGGCCTGCTCGGGCGCGGCGGCGGTTCGTCATCAGCCAGATCGCGACGCCGCTCGCCGACAGGAAGATGATGCAACCCGCCAGCGTGTCCACCAGCAGGATCCAGGGCGCCGACATGCCGACGCCCTTGTGCAGGTTGGCCAGTGTCGCGGCGATGCCGTTGTGCGTCGTCACCACGTTCACCGTGCGGTTGCCCTGCCAGTAGTCGGCCTGGACGAGCGCGTCGGGTCCGCCGAAGCCGATGGTCCAGTGCTCCGGCTGGGTGGCCGGCGTGCCGTCGCGCAGTGTCCATGCGAGCTTGCGCGCCGGCTCGACGCGCACCATGTTCGGTTCGCGGTCCTGCTTCAATTCCGCGCGCAGCCAGTCCGCGAGTTCCGCCGGCGAGTTCGGCGCTGCCGCCGGCAATGCGACCTGCCCGTTGATGCGCTCCTGCGCCATCGGCAACTTCAGGATCGAGCGATGGTTCAACCAGATGCCGGCCGTGCCGAACAGCAGGCCCAGCACGGCGCCCCAGAGGCCGAACCAGCCATGCGTCTTGCGCAGCCAGAACAGGACCTGCATCGAGCGCGTCCGGCCCGCGGGTGGGGCCATGGCCATCGCGGGGGCAGGATTCACGTATCGCTCCACTTTCTCAACAGGTTGTGATAGACGCCCACGAGCGTGACCCGGGCAGCCTCGTCGGCATCGGCCTGGCCGAGGCGTTGGATGGCGCCGTCCAGCTCGTAGAGCAGCTGGCGGTCCCCTGCGTCGCGCACCAGGCTCTGGACCCAGAAGAAGCAGGCGAGCCGCGCGCCGCGCGTGACCGGCGTCACCCGGTGCACGGTGCTCGCGGGGTACAGCACCATGTCGCCCGCGGGCAGCTTGACGCGGCTGACGCCGGAGGCGCCCTGCACCACCAGTTCGCCGCCTTCGTAGCTGGCGGGGTCCGCCAGGAACAGGGTCGCCGACAGGTCCGTGCGCACCTTGCGGCCGTCGTGCGGGTGCAGGCGGACGGCGCCGTCCACGTGGGCGCCGAACTCCATCCCGCCCGCGTAGCGGTTGAACAGCGGCGGGTAGAGCACGTTCGGCAGCGCGGCACTGATGAAGGTCGGATGGCGCTCCAGCGCCGCGGCCACGATGCGCTGGCAGCGCGCCGCCGTGTCGCTGCGTTCGTCGATCTGCTGGTTGGCCTTGACGCGCGCACCCTGGTGGCCGGCCGTGGCGCGGCCGTCCACCCATTCGGCTTCGGGGCTTTCCAGCAGCCCGCGCACCTCGGCCAGCGCCGCGGAATCGAGCACTCCGGGGACGACGAGCAGCATGTCAGAAGCGGTAGTTCACGGACACCATGGCCGTGCGCGCCAGGCCCGGCACGGCACGGCCGCCGTCCGAGGGGATGAGCGCGTCGAAGTAGTGCTTGTCCGCCAGGTTGAAGAGGTTCAGGCGGATGTCGTAGCGCGGCTGGTGGTAGGCGATGAGCGCGTCGAAGCGCGTGTACGCGGGCACGCGCACCAGGTTCGTGTTGTTGGCGAAGCGCGCGTCGACGAAGTTCGCGCCGCCGCCGATCTCCCATTCGGGCGTGAGGGCGTAGGTGGCCCACAGGTTGGCGGCGTGGCGCGGCGTGTTCAGCGGAACCCGGCCCTGCGTGGCGGGTGCGATGCCGTTGACGATCTCGGCGTCGAGCAAGGTGTAGGCGGCGAAGACCTGCAGCTGGCGGGTGACGCGGCCCGAAGCGCCCGCGCGGAAGCCATCGACCCGCACGGTCCCGGTCGCACTGAAGGTGCCGTCGTTGTTCTGCGAGCGCGCGTTGTACTGGGTGATGCGGAAGACGGCCGCGGAAGTGGACAGGTCGCCACCCAGCGCATCCCACTTCACGCCCGCTTCGAGGGCCCGATTGCGCTGCGGCGGCAGGGGGTCGGTGGCTCCCGTCGTCGCGACCAGCTGCTCGAGCGACGGGTTGAACGAGGTGCTGTAGGACACGTAGAAGGACTTGCCCGCCGAGGGCTGGTAGATGGCGCCGGCCCGCACGCTCGTGAAATCCACCGTCTGGCTCTGGGCGGCCAACTGCGTCGCCGAGGGACGCGAATTGCCGATGCGCGCCCGGAAATGGTCTTGGCGCAGTCCGCCGACGAGTTTCCACTGCTCGTCGAGCGAAAGGGTGTCGTTCGCAAAGGCGGCAACGGTCGTCGCATGGCCCGTCTGGAGGTTGCCCTCCGATTCCGGCACGTTGGCCGGCGAAGGGACCTGCGGCGGATCGACCAATGGCGTGCAGGCGACGAAGCCGTTGGTGGCGCCCGGCGCGGCGAGCGGCACGCCCCCGCAGGAGCCGTTGCGGAAGCGGTTCTGATTGCGGTAGTCGTCGACTCCGAGCTCGAAGCCGGCCAGCAGCTTGTGCCGCAAGCTGCCCTGCTGCAGTTCGGCCTCGAACTCCGTCAGGTTGAACAGCGACTTGTCGTGGATCGTGCGGTCGTGGCTTTGCTGTCGCACGAACAGCTGGTCCAGCGGCAGCGCGCTGGTCGGCGTCAGGGGCGCGGCGGCCGTGCCGGTGGGCAGCGGGACGAAGGCTCCGCCGCCCGGCCGCGTGCCGATCCCCTGGGGGGCCGTCTCGATGGCATTGGTGCGGACGTCGTTGTACTGGGTCTGGTTGCGCAGCCTGGCGGTCGGCGACAGCTTGTGCTGGATGGCGAGCCCGAGCGTGCCGATGTCGGACCTGGTGCGATCGTCGGTGAAGCCGTAGGCCGTGTCGCGGTCCACGGGCGCCGGCGCGCCGTTGAGGGGCGGCAGGCCGTAGTCGGCCATGTCGCGATTGTGTTGCAGCAGTGCGGAAGCCGTGATCTGCGTCGGCGTCCCGAGCCCGAACGCCAGCGAAGGCGCGATGCCGTAATCGTCCAGTTCGTTCTGCTGGCGATGGGTCGCGTCGCCGTGCTGCGCGAGCGCGGCGATGCGCAAGCCGGCGGCCTCGCCCAGGGGGCGGTTCACGTCCAGGGTCGAGCGCAGCAGGCCATTGCTGGTGACGGACCCGCTCACCTCGCCGAAGGCGACGCGCCTGGGCTTCTTCGTGACCTGGTTGATCACCCCGCCGGTCGACCCGCGGCCGAACAGCATCGATGACGGCCCCATCAGCACCTCGACGGCGTCGAGGGCGAATGTGTCGCGGTAGTACTGCCCGCGGTCGCGCATGCCGTCGAGATACACGTCCGTCCGTGCGGAAAAGCCGTTGAGATTGATGTTGGTGCCGATCTGCCCGCCCTCGGCCGCGCCGATGGTCAGCCCGGGCACGTTGCGCAGCGCGGAAGCCAGGGACGTGGCGCCTTGCGACTCCATCAACGGCTTGGTGATCACGGTGATCGACTGCGGCGTGTCCATCGGATCCGCCGGCAGGCGGCCGAGGGAATTGGGCCCGGGCGCGAAACCGGGGCCGCCAGTGTTGCTGTCGACCTTCACCGTGGGAAGCGTCGGCTCCTTCCGCGCGGGCTCCGCGGGCGCGCCGGGCTGCGCATGCACTCGGGGCAAGGCGCACAGGCCCAGGATGGCGATGGCGACGGGCCGCAGACGACCGCTGGCAAGCAGGCTCATTGTTGTTGTCCGGAGTTTCTTGCGAAGCGGAATCTATCCGAGAACCATTCGCATTTGCAATCTAGAGACCATGACGCCAGCATGAACAGCGCGCCGCGGCCAGCGCCATCCCGGTCCATCAGCGCATCGAAGGTGGTGAACTCCGACGGGCGCGCGGGTCTGCCTTGCTCAGACCGTCCCTAAGCCAGCGGACGTGTCCGGCCTTCAGCCCGCGTCCGCGGGCGCATGCCCACCTTGCGGATCGCGTCCGCGAAGGCCTGCACCAGCGGCGCCGGCCCTTCCGTGGCACGCCGCGTGTAGAGCCCCAGCGAGGGCAGCGGCATGACGGGGGCCACCGTCAAGCGGCGGATGCCGCCGCGTACGAGTTCGTCGCGCGCGTGTTCGAAGCGCACCGCGGCCAGCAGCGCACGGTCCAGGCGAAGCACGCTGCTCACCGTCACCGAGGACAGCACCTCGATGGCCGGCTCCGGCGGGTCCAGGCCCTCGTTGAGGAAAGCCGTCATCAGCGCCTGGCGCACCAGCGTGTCCCTGGGTGGCGCGACCCATGGCAGCGCATGCAGCTCGGCCCAGCGCAGCCTGCGCGCGCGCGCCAGGGCATGCTCCGCCGCGCAGAGCACGCACAGTTCGTCTTCCAGCAGCACCTCGGGATTGAGCAGCGGCAGCAGGCCGCTGGTCAGCAACTCGGGGGTGATGGCGCCGAACACGCAATCGAGTTCGCCATCCAGCAGCCGCTGGATCATGTCGCGCACGCGGCCCTCCTGGATCTGCACCCGGGCGCCGGGCACGCGCCCGCGCAGCTGCACCACGGCCCGCGGCACCGCCGCCGTCACCGAGAGGGTGCCGATGCGCAGCACGCCTTCGGCCCCGGTGCGCAGCGCATCGACTTCGTCCTTGCCGCGCGCCAGTTCGCCGAGCATCACCCGCGCGCGGTAGATCACGGCCTGCCCCAGCGCGTTGGGCGACAGGCCCTGCGGACTGCGCTCGAACAGGCGCGCGCCGAAGCCGGCCTCGACCTCGCCCAGCATCTTGCTGAGCGCCGGCTGGCTCAGGTGCAGCCGGCTGGCGGCCGCGCGCATGGTGCCGGCGTCGGCCAGGGCCACCAGCAATTCGAGATGGCGCAGCCGCAGGCGGCGCACGAGGTAGTCGGGACTGGTGCTCAAGATGAACCGTGGGGGGTGATCACGGATGGTGATCGCGCCTTCAGGATTATCGACTTTTCAGCAATGGCGCCGCAGCCTATCGTGCGGCCATGTCCGTCGTTCCGTCCCGCCAGGCCCCCCGCCCTGCCGCCCCGCTGGCAGGCGTGCGCGTCATCGATTTCGGCCAGTACATCGCCGGCCCGGGCGCCGCCATGGTGCTGGCCGAACTGGGCGCGAGCGTCACCAAGATCGAGCCGCTCACCGGCGACCAGGCGCGCCACATCGGCCGCTATGGGGAATCGATGGTGCGCGCCTACAACCGGGGCAAGCGCTCGATCGCCCTGGACCTCAAGAGCGACGCGGGGCGGGAGATCGCGTGGCGGCTGATCGCCGGCAGCGACGTCGTGATCCAGAACCTGCGCCCGGGCGTGGTGGACAAGCTGGGACTCGGGCCGACCGAAGTGCGCCAGCGGCATCCGCGCATCATCTACCTGTCGATCTCCGGCTTTCCCAGTGCCGGGCCGTCGCGCGACCGCCCCGGCTACGACATCGCGGCGCAGGCCGAGAGCGGGCTGATGTCCGTGACCGGGGAGCCGGACCGGCTGCCGCAGAAAGTGGGCGTGCCCATCATCGATGCCGCGGCCGCGCACGTCGGGGCGCAGGCCATCCTGGCCGCCCTGTACGGGCGCGAGCGCACGGGCCAGGGCGAGACGCTGGAGACCTCCCTGCTGGAGACCGCGCTGCACCTGCAGGCGGCAACCTGGTGCGAATACCTGGGCGGCGGGCCCGAGCCCAAGCGGATGGGCGACGGCCAGCCGCACAACGCCCCCGCGGCCGACGTCGTGCCCACGCGCGACGGCCACATCGTGCTGTCCGCGTATGCGCAGGAGCACTGGCAGCGGTTTTGCCGCGTGATGGGGCGCGAAGAGCTGGCGAGCGATCCGCGCTTCGCCAGCAACGCCAGCCGCGTCGCCCATCGCGCCGAACTGCGCGCCGTGCTGAAGGAGTGCCTGTCCGGCTACAGCAGCGAGGAATGCGTGGCCTTGCTCGGGCGCAACCAGATCGTCACCGGCGCCGTGCGCAGCTACCGCGACGTGCTCGCCAGCGCCGACCTGCAGGCCAGCGGCATGCTGGTCGAAGCGGTGAGCGCGCAGGGCGGCGGCTATCGCGTGCTCGGGTTGCCGTACCGGCTGGGCAATGCGCCGCAATCCGCCCCTCCTGCGGCCCCCGCGTGCGGTGCCGATGGCGCCGCCTTGCTGGCCGAAGCGGGCTACTCGGAACAGGACATCGCCGCACTGCGGCAACGCGGCGTGCTCGCCTGAACACCATGACGACAGCTACCCTCTCCCGCTCTCCCGCCGCCGCGCGCGACGCCGTGATCCAGACGCTGCCGCTGTTCGAGATGATGCGCATGCGTGCGGCCACCACCGCACGGCGCCATGCCACGCTCGGCTTCGCCAGCGAGGACCGCGCCTCCCTCATGCGCTGGGTCAACCAGTTCACGCACACGCACCGCAAGCTCGGGCCCGAAGACCGCGAGGTGGTGAGCCCGAACAACGACACGGTGTACAGCAATGCCTGGCTGGACCTCTCGCAGGGGCCGGTGCTGGTCGACACGCCCGACATGGGGGAGCGTTACTGGGTGCTGGGCCTGCTGGACGCATGGACCAATCCCTTCGCCTACGTGGGCCGGCGCACCACCGGCAACCAGCGCCAGCGCACCCTGGTGCACGGGCCGCACTGGAAGGGCGAGGTGCCGGCCGGCGTCACGAACGTGATCGGGGCGCCGGGCCAGGACGTGTGGATCATCGGCCGCATCCTGGTGGACGACACGGCTGCGGACATCGAGTCCGTGCGCGGGCTGCAGGCGCAGATCGTCGCGCGCCGGCTCGACGGCGGCGATGCCGCCCTGCGCGTGGATACCCGGCTGGACGGCCGTTCGCTCGGGGTGCCCTCGCCGCAGCTCTATCGCGCGATCGTGGACGAGGCGCTCGCACGCAACCCGGTGCCGGCCGGCGAGCGCCTGCTGTGGCCGGTGGACGAGGACGAACTTGCGGCGGCGCTGCCGCAAGTCTTCGAGCAACTGCGCCAGAAGGAGCAGCCGCACGCGCTCGGCGGCGGCTGGGCGCTGCAGGTGGCGGTGCGCGACCACTGGGGCGACGACCTGCAGACGCGTGCGCGCATCGCGCGCAACTTCATCGGTGCGCTCGGCATCGAGGAAGCGATGTACCCGGTGGCCGAAGCGGACGCGCAGGGCGAGCCCCTGCACGGCTCGCGTGCCTACGAGCTGCGCTTTGCGCCGGGCCAGGGCCTGCGCGTGGGCGCCTTCTGGTCGCTGACCATGTACCGTCGCAGCGACTGCCTGTTCGTGGCCAACCCGATCCGGCGCTACTCCATCGGCGACCGCACGCCCGGCCTGAAGCTGGAGCGGGACGGCAGCCTGGTGATCCGCCTGCAGGCCGACGACCCCGGGCCGGGCTTCAACTGGCTGCCGGCGCCGCGCGACGAGCTGTTCTACGTCGTGCTGCGGCTGTACCAGCCGCAGGCGGAGCACCTGGAATACCGTTACGCCTACCCACCCCTGCGCCGCGTCTGAACCGCCGCGCGAGTCAAGGAATCCAAACAAGGAGACAAGCATGCCGAACATCCGCCGCCGCCATCTGCTGGGCGCCGCCGCCGCAGCGACCCTCTCGCCCCTGGGCCTGCCCGCCTGGGCCCAGGCCTGGCCCGCCCACCCGATCAAGCTGGTCTCTCCCTATGCCGCGGGCGGCTCGAGCGACATCCTCACGCGCGTGCTGGGCGACTTCCTCTCGCACCGCCTCGGGCAGTCCCTCGTCGTGGAGAACCGGGCTGGTGCCGGCACGCGCATCGCGAACGACTACGTGGCCAAGGCCGCGCCCGACGGTTACACGATCCTGCATGCCGCCGCGCCGATCGCGATCGGGGAGGCCCTGTACCCCAATCTGCCCTACGACCTGCGCAAGAGCTTCGAGCCGATCGTCAGCACCGCCATCGCGCCGCTGTTCCTCGTCGTGAACGCCGGGGCCCCGTACAAGACCCTGGCGGAGTTCGTTCAATGGGGCAAGGCCAACGCGAAGGGCTTCACCTTCGGCTCGCCCGGCTCGGGCTCGGCGCCGCACCTGACGGCCGAGATGTTCATCCGCGCCACCGGCGCGAAGGGGCTGGTGGCGCAGTTCAAGGGCGATGCGCCCGCCTATACGGAACTGCTGGCCGGGCGCATCGATGCGACGCTCACGGCCATCTCCACCGCGGTGCCGCACATCCAGGCGGGAAAGCTGCGGGCGCTCGCCGTCGCGAACGAGGCGCGCACGCCGCTGCAGCCCGAGGTGCCGACCTTCGTCGAGTCGGGACTGAAGGATGTCGTGGGCTACGGGTGGTACGGACTGATGGCGCCTGCCGGCACTCCGGCCGCGGTGGTGCAGCGCCTGAACGCGGAGACCAACGCCGCGATCGCGGATCCCGAGGTGAAGAAGAAGGCGGAGGCCGCGGGCTTGCAGTTGCGCGGCGGCACGCCGGCGGCGTTCCGCGGCTTCCTGGATGCGGAGGCGAAGAAGTGGGCACGGGTGATCAAGGAGGCGGGGATCACCGGGGAGTAAGGTCACCTGACGGTATCTCGCCACCAGAGCTTGCGGGGTACCCGACGAAGATACCGCCGAAGTGGCGGTATCTCGTGGTACGAGCGGGGAGCCCCGGGACAACTCACCCGCGTTTTTCCCTTTGACGGCGCGGGCTTAGAGACGATCCGGGATGTTCTGGGACGCCAATTTGGCCCCGGAGGGTATCCAACTTCACGCGGGAACCCGCATGGACTCTAGCCCGCCCGTGGATGCGCGCAATAAGTACCAACAAAGATACCAACATCGCGCGAAGTGAACCCGTTGCTTTCTGCCATGAAGCGGCGATCCCGGGATTACGCATGTCCAGGGGTGTCGGTCCCCCAGAACAGCAGCCCTGACTACGCGCGTGCCGGCGTGCGATCGGTGGCATCCCGCGACGCGCAAACTGCGTCGCCCAAACGGGGGAGAACTCGATGCATCGGGACTTGTTACATTGGGGAATCAACAAGAAAGCGGAGAGGAGCAACGCTCTGGGCTGCCCCCGATTTCCCGGACACTTCGGATTGCTACACAGCCGCGGTGTGTAGCTCCTCGAATCGTACCGGACTGAGGTATTGCAGCGTCGAGTGACGGCGCCGAGGGTTGTAGAACCTCTCGATGTAGTCGAAGACGTCCGCGCGTGCTTGGTCCCTGCTGGTGTAGTTGCTCTTCGAGGTTCTCTCGGTCTTCAGTGTGGAAAAGAAGCTCTCCATCGCAGCGTTGTCCCAGCAGTCGCCCCGCCGGCTCATGCTGCAAACGATGCCGTGGCCAGCCAGGACGCGCTGGAAGTCGTCACTCGTGTACTGGGTACCTTGGTCGGAGTGGTGCAGCAGCTCCTTGGGGCTGCCGCGCCGCCAGATCGCCATCAGCAAGGCGTCGATCACGAGCTGCGAGGTCATCTCGCTCTTCATCGACCAGCCCACCACGCGCCTGGAGAAAAGGTCCAGCACTACGGCCAGGTACAGCCAGCCCTCGGCAGTCCAGATGTAGGTGAAGTCGGCGAGCCACCTGCGATTCGGTGCGTCAGCCTCAAACTGGCGCTGCAGCAGATTCGGCGCGATCGTATGCTGCGTGTTCTCCGCCGAATCCCCGGGGCGCCGGCGGCGCTTGCGACGCGCTACGAGCCCGGCAAGGGCCATCAGGCGCGCTACCCGATTGAGGCTGACGCAGTGTCCCCACTCGCGCAGATCGCGCCATACACGCCGGCTGCCATAGGTGCAGTCGCTTGCGGCAAAGCTTTGGCGGATCAGCCCGGTGAGCTTCTCGTTGTCGACGGCGCGTAGTGACGGCTGGCGACCATCCCACTCGTAGAAGCCGCTCGCAGAGACCTGCAGGACCCGGCACATGACTCGAACCGGCCACTGCGCGCGATGCGAGGCAATGAAGCCGTATCTCACATCGGGTCCTTCGCGAAGTAGCCGAGCGCCTTTTTTAGGATGTCGCGCTCCACCTTGACCTTGGCCAGCTCCCTGCGCAGCTGCTCGTTCTCTCCCTGCAGGTCCGTCTTCAGCGGAACGCCAGGAGCCGCCTCGTAGCTGCCCGCCCCGAGCATTCCTGACCCAGTGGCCAATGAGGCTGCGGTTCACCCCCAGGTCACGCGCAACCGAGGCCATCGAGTTGCCTGGCGTGGTTGCCAGCCGGACGGCCTCCTTCTTGAACTCTTCGTTGTAATGCTTCCTTGAAGCCATTTCGCTCTCCTGAACACATGTTGCCATTCAATGTGTCCGGAGAATCGGGGGCAGCCCACGTCGTAGCTCACAAGCGAAGAGCACGAAGCCGCCCCCAGGGACGGCCGGGCTTTTAGCGCCCCTTTTTCGCAGGTCCCTTCTTGTCCGGTACTTGGGTCAACACCGAGCCTGCAAGCTTCTTCGACGCTCCGGTGGCCGTCTTCTGCTGCAGCACCTTACCCGCCAAACTCGCAAGCTCCTTGGAGCTCTTTTCGTTCTTAGCCATTTCACATTCCCCTTGGTAGAACGCGGCAAGTCCCGCGATGGGCACTATATGTAGTGTCAGCTTTCCACGCAAGCCCTATAGGTAGTGCTTCCAAGGGGCAACTTTGCCCACGAACGTCCTCCCGCGGCAGATGAAGGCGCAGCGAACCGGCGAGGGACAATCAGGGCCCGGACCGTCTCCTCCCTGCGGTCCTGGTAGTGCCCCCTTCAGGCTGCCTCCGTACTCCGCGCGGCCGATTTTTCCTCTGGCGCGTGGCGCTTACGTGACCGGCCTTCCTTGCGCCCGTCACGGTTGACAGGTACCTGCGCGAGTCTGGACCGCATACAGAAACGCGGCGCACCACACGCCCCACTGCACGATCTGGTTCGACTTCCTGGCCCAGTGCGGGCTGCGCGACGGCGACCCCAACTAGAGCCAGTTCTGCATCGACAAGGTCCTTGGCTACGCCCTCCCAGGGGATGTTCGCAACGGACTATTCTTCCGGGAGGCGGGCCGCCTGCCCTTCCGCAACCAGATCCGCCCGGTGCAGGACCTGCTGAACTGGCTTCTGGGCAATCTCGTTTCCTCCAGGATGAAGGCCCAACCGTAGCAAACATGAAACACGACTTCACGAGAGACAGTGTGGCGGTCCGACTGGTGGCCTACGTGATCGAGCGGGCCGAGAGCATCGGGTCCGCGTTCAGGAGCGCGTGCCTGGGAGTGCGAGCTGTCCTTCTCGGCATCGCCGTGGTGGTAGTCGCGCAGCATGGTGGTCCCATTGGCGACCGTCTGGAGCGGTTGATGGCGTCGGCCTTGTACGCCCTCGTTGCTCCCCATAGCTGATCTATGCGCCGGCACAAAGGTCGCTGCTGCAGTGAAGAAATGCGCTCGTTCAGAACTCAGGCCGACTCGTTCCGCTCTGGGTTCGCTTCGCGGAATCGCTACGCTCGACCCAGTCCGAAGCTCTACCTTAGTAGATCGCAGTTCGGGATCGGGGAGCTCATGGCGCTGTGGCGCGCAGGCACCGCCTCCTCCAATCTGCTACTTGTCCAAGGCGTCGCCTGCTGTACTCTCCCTGCCCGGAGGGTAAGTCAATGAACGACGCTGAATTGCTGCTGCTGGCAGAAAGCAAGAAGAAGTCTGGGTGGGTCGCGGCCCTGCTGAATCTGTTTATCCCGGGTGTCGGCTATGTCTACTGCGGGACTTGGATTCTGGGGATCTTCGCGTTCCTTGTCTGCGTCACCGCGCTCGTGGTGACATTCGGCGGTGCGGCAGTGGTCGTCTACCCGGTTGTATTTATTGATGGCTTCTTGTCGGCCGGACGCGCGAACAAGAAGATGATCGAAAAGCTGCTCAAGGAGCGCGCTTCCATGCAGGCGCAGGGCGCTCAGGCTGCGGCTACCTGACCCGCGTTCCATCGAAGGTCCAGAGCCTCCAAAGGGTCAAGTGTGAGCGCTGTGTCTTGCCTGCGTGGCCAGGCATCCTGCCGGTCGTGAGCGGCATTCACCAGACAATATGACCCAGGGGATGGTTACCGGCCTGGTGTTTCCGTTCTCGCAGGCACGGAACGCGTGCGATGCGGCGCAGCGCGACGGCCGCGTCGTCGTGTAGTGGAAGACGCCCTCACTGCCGGGGCGCCGATGGCGACGAGAGCGAAGGAACTGGAACTGGTGCGGTACCCCTAGAACTACTCTTCTGAGGTGCAGATGAGGCCGGGTCCGCCAGCGGCGCAGGCCCCGCGGCTTCGCCGCTAGACTCCGAGAGATGTGTGGTTGGCTGCTCTGGAATACACCTCAGTTTCAGCCAAATGCAAACAAGCGGCTGCCGCGGCTCTATAGCAGGCCGGGTTGCATTCACAATTTGTGCGTCAGGCACCACACGAAGTTTGTGGGTATTCCGGCCCATCGTGACCGCTGATTCCGGCCGATCGTGACCGGTCATTCCGGTCCAACGTGACCGGCAATTCCGGCGCAACGTGAC